>Ga0210109_1000001_pt1 | contig 58343 bp, 51 predicted proteins | sample China_Bullhead_C_FD_184857 | JGI IMG/M metagenome (GOLD analysis project Ga0210109, IMG submission 184857) | Wetland microbial communities from San Francisco Bay, California, USA, that impact long-term carbon sequestration -... | ecosystem: Environmental > Aquatic > Marine > Wetlands ...
AATATCGTGGCCCATTACGACCTGAGCAACGATTTTTTCCGACTCTTTCTTGACAGGTCCATGGGGTACTCCTGCGGTATTTTCGAGCACGAGAACAGCACGTTGCACGAGGCGCAGATAGCCAAATTTGACCGGATCTGCCAAAAGCTGGACTTAAAGGAAAAAGACCATGTGATAGAGATCGGCGGCGGCTGGGGCGGGTTTGCCCTGCATGCAGCCCAAAACTATGGTTGCCGGGTGACCACTACAACCATCTCGAACAACCAGTACCTTTATATGCAGAGCCTCTTTGCTGATACAGGTTTGGCAGAAAAGGTCACTGTGCTGCAGCAGGATTACCGGGAACTGACCGGCCGGTTTAACAAACTGGTATCCATTGAGATGATCGAGGCAGTAGGCCACCATTTCCTGGATACCTTTTTTGCAAAATGCTGCGAGCTGCTGAAACCTGACGGCATGATGGCATTGCAGGCCATCACCATCCCGGACCACGAGTTCAGCCGCCACAAAAACTCGGTGGATTTTATCAAGCGCTATATCTTTCCCGGCAGCTGCATACCATCGGTTAGTGCCATTACCAAGAGTATTAAACGCCATACAGACCTGCACCTCACCCATTTCGAGGATATCACTCCGCACTATGCAACCACCTTGCGGCTGTGGCGTGAACGGTTCTTCGCCAATCTGACAAAAGTAAAGGCCATGGGTTTTTCAAACAACTTCATTAGAATGTGGGAATATTACCTTGCCTCCTGTGAAGGCAGTTTCCAGGAGCACTACAATGGTGACGTACAGATGATCTTTACCAGGCCGCAATGCCCCCGTGAACAGATACTGCCGTTCCTGGGTTCATAACCGAAAGCAGCAGATGGGAATAAAAAAATATTCCACACCGATTAATTTCATCATCTTCCAGGCCTGCTGGTTTGCCTGTGTTATGGGAGCGGCAAAAAACCTCGGGTGGTTGGGGCCACTCATGGTCCTTTTAACCGTTCCTCTGCAGATCCACCTGTTGACGGAAAATCACAGGGCAGAGATTCTTTTTGTTATAATCTGCGGTATTTCAGGGTCTCTCCTGGAGACGCTCATGATTGTTGCCAACGTTTACACACCCATTGACCAGGAATGGGGACAGATCTGCCCGCCCTGGATGGCTGCGCTCTGGTTTAATTTTGCCCTCCTTGTCAGCATCAGCCTGGCTTGGCTCAAAGGCAAATATGCAGCGGCGGCCATACTGGGAGGACTTGCCGGACCGGTTGCTTACTGGGGAGGAGAAAAATTGGGTGCCCTCACGGTTGCCGCAACGTTCAGCAAAGGGTACGTGATACTTGCTGTTATGTGGGCCCTGGCCCTGCCGCTACTAGTTTATCTGCACGCCAGGCTGACCGGTGCTAAGCGGGAAGGCAAATGAAAATTCCGGGGACACCATGCTGATTTTTTAACCCAGGCTTGGTCCTTTCAAAGTTAAAAATATACTGGACAGAGATGTATACTCTTTGTCGGGAACAGTACGTGGCTGCAACACTGGTTTCGGCCTGGAATTTATTGAAAAATCCGGTCAATCTCGACCTGATTACACCGGAAAACCTCCAATTTCAGATTTTTCTTTATCCGCAAAACATTAAAACGGATTTTTGATTACAGAAAAGAAAAGTTGGCAGAACTTCTGACTATGGATAGCTCGATAGAAATCCTGGCAAAATTACATACAGGCTGGTAAACAAGAGAAAATCGCTCTGTTTTATAATGAGTTAAATGAGCATATTTCTAATAATACATATTTCAAGATTAGATACACCAGTCATAAATCACAAAGAAAAAGGCCTCAAAAGATTTCTTAAGAGGCCTTGGGTTCTGCAAAAGATTATTTTTTTCTACCAGCGCTCAGTACCAACCAGCTGGCTAACATCCATGCAGCTCTTCATTTCTTCTTCTGACAGTTCTTCTTTGGTTTTTAAGTTGCCTTTCAGGGCAGAGGCAGTACAGGCATACTCTTTGCCGTCTTTATCCCTGATCCACACCATAGATTCATATCCGCCTTTATTGTATTCTTCTTCAGCCATGATATTCCCTCCTTGTTAAATTTTTATTTTCCCAATGGATGATTTATGACCTAAGCATTAAAAAATTTCAACATTTGAATTGTTATAAATGTAATTTTTAAAAATGAAGTTTTTTGTTTACTTCAAAAGTCAATCTATCATGCCACAATAGTAAGTTTTGGGGTTCTTTTTTTTTGTTTCGATGTGCGGATGATTTTATGGGGCGCTCTCTTAGTCAATATTGGGACCTACAGGAATCAGAATCTCATTCCGCCGTAAAAACCAGAGCGTGAAAGGGGGATTGTAACGAGCCCAGACGGGAGCGCCTATAATTGTGAGACCTTCTTCTTGAATCCACGACTCCAACTTTTTTTTATAGCGCTGGTAGTTCTTTTCGCTCCAGAAACCCGTATATCGCACCGCAGCCATCCGGCGAGCTGGAACCTGACGCAACGAGATTTTGGGGTCCTCCGGTTCTGGAAGGGTTTCAAGGGTATAAGAGACTGGCATCATAAAACTGACAGCCCATTGTCCCTGGACAGGTCGTTGTCCTACGGGAGCCGTCATCTCAATCTTTTCTCCCCTTGGCTCTTGGGATACGGGCGCTGTCATCGCTACTTTGTTCTGCGAACGATTATCACCGGAAATATAGCGAAAAAGCCTGTTGAAAGCCATGCTCCCTGCTTGTTTAATATCGCCTTCCACGACGGTTTCTGCGAGGACATGGGGTGCATAATCCCGGATCTCAAACTTGTCATCTTTTCTTACCACTTTGTACTTAGCCTCTTCGATTGCCATGGCATTCGTAGCCCCAATGAAAATTACTGCTACTGAAAGTATGATGCACACTATACGTATCATGATCACCTTATCCCATAATTTACATGCATCTTCGCCCATTTTTTTTATTTATAACCCATTGGCATAATACTATATGAATGCATTTCAAAAGTAAGATTAATTGACACAATAGAAACTTTTTCATGGTTGATTTGAACGTACAATTACCGATAAACATCTTACAGTATAATGCATGAAAGTTGGAGAAGAATTTGGGCCTCCAGCCCCGGCATTCATAGTTTAGAACTGTAAAGTTTACTTATAATATCATTGATCTGTCACTTATTATTAAAGATTTACAACTGAAAGGCAAGCGAAGCAGTCTGCTGTAACTTTATGGTGGCAAGTTGAAACCAGGCGACGATGTTTGCGATAAATAAATTCAGGTGAATAATACGAGGAGGGCAACTGAGAACCGCCTTACGCATCAGCCACCGTGGTCGAAGGGAGTGAGCTGTGATAAGTTACCTGTGGAAGTTGTTGCAGGAACGTGCGATAATATTACTTTATTACCCGAAAATAAAAATTTTGGCGTTTAGATTTCAGTGACACAGGGAAAAAATAAAATTGGAAAATGGTCAGCCTGCATAAAGAGCTGGGATGGATACCCGCCTTTTGTGAAATGGGGTATTGGGGCCTTTCTTCTCTCGGTAGTTGCCTTTGTCCTCTATGTTGGTTATCTGGACAGCCTTATCCGTAAGAAATTCGAGGGCAATCTCTGGTCGCTTCCTGCGGTGGTCTATGCTCGCCCACTCGAGCTTTATCCTGAACTTGCCATTTCAATACCTGAGCTTGAAGATGAACTGCAGCTTGCAGGGTATCGACAGGACCGAAGGGCTGAGGATCCGGGGGGGTATGACAGGCAGGAAGGGGTTATCCATCTGGTCACCAGAGAGTTCAACTTCCCGGATGGTGTAGAGAAATCAGGAAAATATACTCTTCAGTTTACCAATGACACATTGGCAGGTATCTCCCGCACCGACAGCGGGGAGGTGGTTAACGGTCTTCGCCTTGATCCGGCCAGAATCGGCAGCTTCCACCCCAAGCAGCATGAAGACAGAATCGTTCTTTCCAGGGCGGAACTGCCGGAGTTACTGGTGGAGAGCCTCTTGGCGGTGGAGGATAATAATTTCTTTCGCCATTGGGGTTTGGACCCCCGCGCTATTCTGCGGGCGCTGCTTGCCAACACCATGGCTGGGGAAACCGTACAGGGTGGAAGTACCCTTACCCAGCAGCTCGTGAAGAACTTCTTTTTAACCAATGAGAGAACTCTCTGGCGCAAAGCCAACGAAGCGATTATGGCCCTGCTCCTTGAGGCCCATTACGACAAGAATGAAATTCTCACCGCGTATGTCAACGAAATTTTCCTTGGCCAGGATGGGGGTAGGGCGGTGCATGGTTTCGGTCTGGCCAGTTTCTTTTACTTTCGCCGTGATCTGAAGGATCTTTCTCCCGCACAGATTGCAACGCTTGTCGGCATGGTACAAGGACCTTCTTACTATAATCCACGTAAATATTCAGAGCGCTGTTTGAAGCGCAGGCAGGTAGTTCTGGAGGTGATGCGCACCAAAAAAGTCATTGACGAACGCACCTATGAGATGGCCAAGTCCGCGCCGTTGGACACGCAAGAGGTGACTGGCAACGCCTTCAACCGTTTTCCTGCATTTCTAGATCTGGTCCGGCGCCAGCTGGCCGAAGATTACCCGGAAGAGGCCCTCACTTCCGAAGGGATGAAGATTTTTTCCACACTTGATCCCCACGTGCAGAAGGTTGTCGAGCAGCAGTTTGCGGCAACCATTTCCAGACTGGAAAGAAACACCGGCAAACGCGGTTTGAACGGAGCTGTGATCGTCACTCGCCGGGAGGATGGAGAGATCCTCGCCGTTGTTGGTGGCAGAAATTTTCTGCAATCAGGCTTCAATCGAGCCCTTGTCGCCAGACGGCAGGTTGGCTCCCTGATCAAGCCGGCTATCTATCTTGCGGCTCTGGGTAAAGGGTATACCCTGGCGACCCCGGTTGATGACACGGCCTTAACTCTAGCCAACCAGGGTGGCAAGCCTTGGACCCCTGCAAATTTTGACCGAACCGAACACGGACGGATCCCGATGTATCTTGGACTTGCCTATTCCATGAATCTGGCCACGGTCAGAATAGGTATGGATGTGGGTGTTGAAGAGGTTGTGCGGACCCTAAAGGATCTTGGCGTAAACGGTGACTTTCCTGCTTATCCTTCTTTTCTTCTAGGGGCAGTTTCTCTAACTCCGCTCGAGGTTACACAAATGTACCAGACTTTAGCCGCCGGCGGTTTTTATCTGCCTCAGCGAGTGATAAGCAGCGTGCTGGCCGCGGATAATACTCTGGTAAAGCGTTTCGGTCTTTCAGTAGAGCAGCGTTTTTTGCCTGAGCAGGTATATCTACTTAACAGCATGCTTCAGCATGTAGTAAGCGAAGGAACCGCCAAAAATCTATCCAGATTTATGTCACCCTCCTATAACGTTGCTGGTAAAACCGGCACCTCTGATGATTTGCGCGACAGCTGGTTTGCCGGCTTCACCGGCGACCAGCTTGCGGTGGTCTGGCTTGGCAATGATGATAATACATCGACTGGTCTGACCGGTGCAAGCGGAGCACTGGAGGTCTGGGGCGAAATCATGCGTGCCCTGCATCCACAACCTCTTGATCTCGTTGAACCCGAGGGCATTGAGTGGCAATGGCTGAAGCCGGCTACCTTTGAACGCTCTTCCTCTCCCTTCCTTTTTGCCCGCGAACAGGTTAAGTTGCCCTTCATAGCCCTAGCCAGTCCCGCGATTGGTGGCTCTTCCGAAAACGATCCGCAGGATTCGCCGGTGAATGGGGTTGATGGGGTGATGAAAAAGATTATTAATTGGTTTAACCGAAGATGAATATGAAGGTGCATGTCCCTAATTGGATACTGAGCAGAAGCCGAGAGCAATGCTGCAGTTTGTGGCGAGTACTGATACTGATGGTTATATCCTGCTATATATCAAGCTGTGCCCCGCAAACGAAAGTAGGTACACCGGTCTTCAGGGAAGAACCGCAAGGACAGGTCGTAGCGCCGCCCGATCAGACAGCGATTCTGCTCACCAGCGCCGATACGGCTATGCAGTCAGGACAGCTGGATAAGGCCGAGATGCATCTTGAACGCGCCCTGCGTCTGTCCCCTCGTGATGCGCAGATCTGGCATGGAATGGCCAGAGTCCGCTTTGAGCAGAGCAATTATGCCCAAGCAGTGCAATTTTGCTTGAAATCAAACAGCCTTGCCGGTAAGAACGAGGCCATTATTCGCCAGAACTGGCTTTTAATGGAAAAGGCTTATCTGAAGACCGGTGATACAGAAAAAGCTATATGGGCCCGGCAGAAAGCCAGCGAAAAATAGTAGACATAATTTCCGGGGCTGCCGATGGCTGCAGAACCCTACCCCAGTGCTGTTTTACTTAGTAAGTCCGGTCATGCTGGAAAGATGGCTAATAACAGTAAAAGGCAAAAATCCGATCTGTTTTAAGATTTTTGCCTTTTACTGTGAAATTTTTGATTAATCCATTTAGTTTTTATGGATAACAACCAGTTTGAGTTTTAAGACAGACAACCATAAGTGCATTCATATCATTTGATCAATGTGGATATATAGTTCGTCCGTAACTTACAAGGCTACCGTTTATATTGTTCTATCGCAGACTGTTTATTCCTCGCATTTACAGTAACACCTTTCCAATATCCCCTTTTTCCCAGCCTTGAAACGATTAACTTGTTGCCGCTATAGCCAAAAGCAAATCTAAAAATAAATTCTAAAATTATTAAACTCATATAAATGGTATTAAATTGAAAAGCATCAAATCGAAAAGCATCAAATTCAAAAGCGTCAAGTTGAAAAGCAGCAAAGCCGAAATCCATTAAAACTAGAGTATCGTATATCATGAACTCCATAAAGTTTACGAAAACAAAGTAACAGAGAGCTACCACCCAAAGTCTCTTGAGAATTGCCCACCCAAAAGTAAAGAAAAAAGCTGGCCAACAAAATCCATGTTTTACCGCTACTATTTTAGCGCCTTTCGTGTAGATACTCCATTGTTTGGATCCTGTATCTTTTCTGCCACTTAAAGTCTGCTTGGATTTGTTGTCTTTTGTAACCCTCTCATCATTATCTGAAATTGGTATAGTTATCGCAGTAATTTTTGTATCAATTTTTTTAGCCCCTTTATTACTGACCAGATGTGTATCGAAAGGATTTGGGTCACCACACTCAGGGCAACCAATGCTATCTGTCATGATAAATTTTTTACACACTATACATTGCTTCGTTCGGTCAATACCGCATTTAGGGCATTGGGTTGCCCTCTCGGAGATTTCATTTTGACAGCCAGGACATGAAATTAATTCGGGCATATTACCCCCCTTGGGGTAGATTTTTGTTGTGTCATATACCTAAAACAAAAAAATAATTTTCTTCTCAAAATGTTAGTAACTTGAAATATACTAAATGCATAACCGTATCCGGGCATCTGTTTCCTGGTCTGTCAGCTGTTAAATATTTTCAAGGTCTCTGTCACATTCGGTTAAAATGGTAATTTTTCTTTAGCTGCAGCGTGATAAAGTAGGGGGCAGTTATGCTCCCTGTTTCCCGTTGCCTTTATTCCGTAATCGTACGGGTTTCATAGCTTTTGCGAAAATCGACGGTTCCGACCCGGGCGAGATCCTGCAGCATATTTTTGTACTTGTCCTCTACGTTAGTTACGTCTAACGACGACAGCTTGCCGGGCCCAAGATTTAAATTGGCCAGCTTCCACTTGCCTTGGGCACCGTTCGACCAGATGGTTGCGCCTGTGCCGGTCTCACGCAAACGAGCATTGAGATTGCCATGCACATAAGATGCCGCGCTCATCGAGGTTAGATTCTGGCCTAATTTAATGTCGGGGGGCGACTGTGTCACCTGCAGAGTGCCTGTCAAGAGGGAATCGACCTCGTACTTTTTGCCAATTGCCTTGACAGCTTCAGTATCGAGGGTGTCAAAACCGACCTCTCGCAGGACATTGGCCTGATTGCCGAGTTCGAGTATCGGTACGCCCGGCTGGGCCGATTGAAGGTACTGAATGAATTTCAGGGTGATGTCGCCGGGTAACCCTTCATCGCTCTGCACGTCGAAGACGACGACACCGATAGTTCCCAGCGTCGTCAGGTCTATCTGGGGTGGAATTTCCACGGTAATCTTTTTGCCGCTGCAGGCAACCAGCGCCAACGTCAACAGCAGAGCAAACAGCAAACCTATCCTATTGCGATTCATCATCCCTCCTGTTGTGTCTGGGAGTATACGGTGAAAATGATTCAATGATCGACTGTAGAATCACACATAATTAACTTTTTACTGAAATTTCAGAATGGCTGTCAATGGAAAATCAGAACATCCTACGTGATAATGCTTTTAGATAAATAGCTTTCCCAATATATATTTTAAGAGAGCGCCATTCTAGCCAGCAGATTTTGCTTATGTTTAACTTGTTTTAGATAAGAAAACAGGACAACATCAGATTCATTTTTCCAGGGCCTGAAATTCACGCATGAATTTTCTGTCAATATAGTCTTTGATCATAAAGGCCAGCCTGCCGTCAAAAACAAGGGAGTTCTTTCCCAGTATGCCCTTGCCATCCCCCAGGTTAAATATAAGAAGATAGGAGCCGCCTGGGTCAAATTTCTTTAATTCATCGCCTTCAAGACTTGCCATCAGATTGTGATACAGGATTGGGTTTTCCCGCACGGCATAGACGCCAACCTTGTCAAGTGGTTGATCCTGGAAATATATACAGTCACCACCGCCAAAAATTTCCGGATGCGCTACACTCTGCAGGAACGTATTGACGAGAAGGCCTCCATCCGGACCTGTTGGCAGTCCTGACTCCTTGAAAATGGTTGCAGGCTTAACCCCTACAGCCAGGAAAACAACATCAGCTGCATAGCGTTTGCCGGATTCAAGGGTAATTTGCCCGGTACTGATTTCCCTGGCATAATCATGCTCAATAATTTCAATCTTTCTGTTTGCGAGAGAACGGTACGCAATTTTTCTGATTTTTCCTGGAAACCTGGACATAAGTTCCGAGCCTGCAAAAATCTGTATTTGTGGTTGGGATTTTCCATTATCTTTTGCAAGCCTCCAGATATTTCCGGCTATTTCAAGAGAAGAAGGGCCACCCCCAACGATGCCGACGGTAAAGCTTTTCTGTTCGGTAAGTTCGAGTATCCTTTTCTGTGCAGCAAGGAGTGTCTCAATGGGTTTAACAGTAAAAATATCAATCGGCTCACCGGTGACCATGTTCCAGGGCACATAGCTGCCGGCATTAAAAGAAAGGACATCATATCTTATGGTATTGCCTGATTTAAGGTGAACAATTCTTTCCCTGGCGTTGATCCTGACGACAGTATCCAAAATAAATTCCCCTCCCTGTTTGCTGACAACATGTTCAGTGGCAAATCGGATATCATCAGGCGAATAGGTGCGGCTCAGCATTCCGGGTCCCATTCCTGAGTAGTAGTGGTATCGTGACGGGCCGATGACAGTGACCATATGTCCTCTTGCAATAAAGACATGCAGGTTTTTTAGGCTCACCATGTGCGCATGTCCACCACCGACAAGTACGAGATGTTTCTTCATTTTGTCACCTGAAATATTGATATGATTGGTGCGTGTAAAATTTGAATGTATGTCTAGTAATGAATAGGAGTATAAGCAAACACTCTCGGGTGCGTAAAGAAAAACTGGAAAACTGTCAGGATGGAATCAGGAGTACTCTTGGACGAATACATCAGGACATGATAAAATATCCCAACGGTCCGTCATAGCCATAATTACCGGATCCGTCAAACTCGCAGCCCACCGAGTTTGGGCGAATATCCCTGACAACAGCCCCTTTCTTGATCTCAGACAGATGCTCATCATGCAGGGTAAACGTTAGGGTCAGTTCATCATCCAGTTTAAAATCTTGGATATCATAACTGGTGAATTCCAGACCGCTCAAAGATATATTCCTGACAACAATATTGCCGGCCTTGTCTTCTTGGGAGTGGTTGACATATTTGCCGCGCAGATTTACTTTCTTGCGTACTTTTTTGCGGAACTCGAGATGCGCTGTAAAGACTTTATCGCAACCGCATTTAACTTTAAGTTTGTGCTTGTGCCCCTTGAATGAAAGAGCCTGGAGGGTTTTTTGCCGGCCACAGTGTGGGCAGGTTATAACAGCTGTATTGTCAGGCCTGACGTATGTTATGGGGATTTTAGTTGTTGCCACGGTTGCATCCTTTTCGTTGTCTGCCATTGCAGCAAGTCACATAAGCTGTGCCTCACTATTTCGTCAATATAATTATAGAGATAGGGGCTTGGTGTCAAGTTTATTCTACAAATATCACACACAAAGTTTCAGATTTCGCTGCTGTCAACATAGGCATAGGCACTATGCTTGTGAATTGATTCAAAACTTTCTACACTGACCGAAAACCAGTAAATACCTTCGTGCTTCTTGGCAAGTTCAGCAACCCTGCGGACAACGTCTTCCACAAACATGGGGTTTTCGTAAGCCAGCTCCGTAACATATTTTTCGTCAGGTCTTTTCAGCAAGGCATAGACCTGGCTTGATGCTGCTGATTCGACCAGGTCTATAAGGTCTTCCAGCCAGACAAAACCTGAAAATTTAATATTCAGGTTGACCTCAGCCCTTTGATTGTGGGCGCCGCCCGCACTTATTTCCTTGGAGCAGGGGCACAGGGTGGTTACCGGTACCCAGACCGAAAGCATGAAGTCTTCGTCTTTGCCGACACTGCCGGTAAAGCGACAGGGATATTCCATGAGACTTGCTGTCAAGGTAACAGGGGCCTTCTTTTCAATGAAATAAGGAAACGACATTTCAAGTTGGGCTGCCTCGGCCTGGAGTTCGTCCTGCACTTCTGCAAGAAGCTTTGCAAGAATGTTGACGCTCATGTCGTCCTGGTGTTTATTAAGCACAGCAATAAAGGTAGAAACACATGATTCGCGGTAATGTTTGGGAATGTCAGCATGCAGACTGATGCTTGCCACGGTCTCCTGAAGCGTTCCTGCCTTTTCTCTTATGGAAACAGGTAGTTTTATGTTTTTGATACCAACGCTTTTCAGTTTCATTGTGCTGCCCGGGTATGCAATTATCAGGGGTGGTTTCTAACGTAACTTATTCTCTGTCCCATGCAAATTTATTTCTTTGGAGATAATTCACAGAGAAGGGATCAAGGAGAGGGTGCAGGTACCATTTGCTTCATGCGTTTCGATACCATATTGATTCAGGATTTTAAAAAGGGGGCGGCCAAAGAAAAAAAGCTCAAGATCGAGGCTGAAACGCAACTCTGCAAAGGCCTGCGAACGAATGGCCAGATCAGTATTTACAAGGTGGGTAAGATCAGCCAAGGCCTGGTTTCGGGAATTTTCCCTGCTGAGTGCAGAAAGCTGCTGGGCAAGGTTTTCCAGGAGGCATTGTTCATCAATGGCCTTTATAAATGGTACAATCGGGTCCTGTGATGCAATAATATCATAGCGGCTCAGGAGATTTCTGCCGACCACGTTCTCAAGATTTTCAGTATCCCAGCACTTCAACAGGGAGCATTCAAGCGGCCTGTGCTCGTAAATCGTGCATTTCGCTTCTTTTTCCTGAAAGAAAATGCAGGTCCATTCAGTACCCCTGCCTTTAATTTTTACTATCTCGGATTGAGTTGGTTCGGGGTCTCCAGTTGATAAGGATAAAACCGGCTCCCCTTTTCTGATTGTAATAAGATGCTCAAGGTTTAGCCGGTTATTCAAAAGAAGGTTCCTATCCTCATAATGCAGGGATGGACCGCCTTTTGTGCAGCAGATTCCGCAGCGATCACATTCTGTTTTGATTCTATTCTTTGACATTGGTTGAATATATGTAAAAAATGGAAATATTACAGTTTTGCTCCGCAGTATTTGCAGAAAAGAGCGTCGCTATCATGACCTTCAGCACTGCAGTCCGTGCAAGAACGTGTCGCCTTTTTCCTGGAAACCTGGGAAAGTTCCACGGTTACAATGCCCGTCGGTACTGCAATTATGCTGTAACCGAGGACCATGATAAATGCAGCCAGTATCTGGCCTATATTGGTTTGCGGTGATATGTCTCCATAACCAACCGTGGTCAGGGTCACAACGGCCCAGTAAACGGAGCGGGGAATACTGGTAAAGCCGTTTTGCGCGCCTTCAATAAGATACATCAGAGAGCCCAAAATGATGACCAGGGTGAAAACCGTGAAAAGGAATACGGTAATTTTCCTGCTGCTGGCCCGTAATGCCTTCATGAGAAGTAAAGCTTCACTCATATACTGGACTAATTTAAGCACCCTGAATATACGCAAAATCCTTAAAATACGCACCACGATCAAATATTCACTGCCTGGGATCAAAAGGCTTAAATAGGTCGGGATGATGGCCATGATATCAACAATGCCGAAAAAACTGGTGGAATAGAGCAGGGGGCGATCGACACAGATGAGGCGTAAAATATATTCTATAGTAAAAACAATGGTAAAAAACCATTCAACAACAGTGAGAACAGCACCGTATCGAATGTTTATGCTGCTGACACTGTCCAGCATTACAGCTAAAACGCTGGCCAGGATGGCGGCAATAAGAAGAATATCGAACCATTTGCCGGCTGGTGTTTCTGCCTCAAAAATTACTGCATGCAGATGGTTCCGCCACTTGGCCCTATTTTTAGGCGCAGCATTCATGTCTGAGAGGTTTTTTCGAGAGCGGCAATTTTTCCCAGACGGCGCCTGTGTCGTGCCTCGCCACTGAACCTGGCCCGGAGAAAGGATTCGACCAACTCCACAGCCAAGGCCGGTCCAATCACACGGGCACCGAGGCACAGGATGTTCATGTCATCATGTTCAACACCCTGGTGGGCAGAATAGGTGTCATGGCAAAGGCAGGCACGGATGCCCGCAATCTTGTTGGCAGCAACACAGGCACCTACACCACTGCCGCACAGCAAAACCCCTCGCTGGGCCTGTTCGCCTACCAAGGCTTCAGCAACCGACTTTGCGTAATCAGGATAGTCCACAGGGGTTTCATCAAATGTGCCCAGATCGAGGACCCTGTTGCCGCTGGATTCAATTGCATCGACAATATATTTCTTCAGGGGAACCCCCCGGTGGTCAGAACCCAATGCAATAATCATCTGGAGTCTTACCGTTTAATGAGATCCTGAACCGCCAGTACCAACGATTCAGCGGTGATGCCAAAATTATTGAACAGTTCGTTTATGGGAGCAGAGGCACCAAAGTGATCAAGACCGATGACTTTACCGTTCATTCCCACATATTTGTGCCAGCCCTGGGTGGCCCCGGCTTCAATGGCAACCCTGGCCGTGACATGTTCGGGCAGAACGCTGTTCTTATAATCCTGCGGCTGGGCATCAAAGAGTTCCCAACTCGGCATGGAGATGACCCGTGCAGAAGTGCCATCCTTGGCTAAGATTTCTGCAGCTTCAAGGGCAAGCTTTACTTCAGAGCCGCTTGCAAGGATAAGGGCATCGGGGGTGGAATCAACATCCTTGAGCACATAGGCACCCCGGTGCAATAATTCCGCCGGTCCAAAATTAGAACGGTCAAGGGTTGGCACAGATTGTCTGGTAAGAGCCAGAACAGTCGGGCCCTTGTTGCTTTTGACGGCAAACTTCCAGGCTTCCGCTGTTTCGTTGGCATCTGCCGGTCGGAGAACAGTCAGGTTGGGCATGGCCCGGAGGGAAGCCAGGTGTTCAATGGGTTGATGGGTGGGGCCGTCTTCTCCGAGACCGATACTGTCATGGGTCAGGACATAGATGACATGCTGTTTCATGAGGCAGGCAAGACGGATGGCCGGCCGCATATAATCGGAGAAGATCAGGAAAGTGCCGCCATAGGGGATAAAACCACCATGCAGAGCCATACCGTTGAGGATTGCTGTCATGCAGAATTCCCGTACACCAAAGTGAATATTGCGCTTCTCATAGGTTCCAGCCTGAAAGCTGTTTTCATTGTCAATCAGGGTTTTATTCGAAGGAGCAAGGTCTGCCGAACCACCCATCAGGGCCGGCACATTCTTGGCAATGGCATTCAGCACGACTCCGGAGGTGACGCGTGTGGCCTTGCCTTTTGCGTCTGCCGGGAAAACAGGGATATCCTTATCCCAATCAGGAGGAAGTTCACCCTTCAGCTGTTTTTCAAAACGGGCCCCATCCTCAGGAAAGGTATCGAGATAGTTTCGAAAAGACCTGGTCCAGGACTGTTCAAGTTCGAGTCCGCTGTCAACGGATTTTCTGAAATGAACCAATGCCTCGTCCGGGATATAAAACGTCGGTTCCTGGGGCCAGCCAAGGTTTTCCTTTGTCAGTTTTCTTTCCTCGTCGCCAAGCGGTTCACCATGTGCTTTGGCAGTATCCTGACGATTGGGGCTTCCAAAACCAATCGATGTGCGAACAGCAATAAGGGAGGGCTGTCCGTTTTCATTGCGGGCTGCTGCCAATGCCTTTGCAATGGCTTCAAGGTCATTGCCATCATCAACCTGCTGGACATGCCAGCCATAGGCAGCAAACCTCTGAAGACGGTTCTCTGTAAAGGCTAAATCCGTTTTGCCTTCAATGGAAATATGGTTGTCATCGTAGAGGTAAATCAGTTTTCCCAGTTTCAGGTGTCCGGCCAGAGAGGCAGCCTCATGTGAGATCCCTTCCATAAGATCACCATCACTCACAATACCGTATATGAAATGATCGATAATCTCATGTCCCGGTTTGTTATATTTTGCAGCTAAATGACCTTCGGCAATGGCCATACCGACTCCGGTGGCAAATCCCTGGCCGAGAGGACCGGTCGTGGTTTCGATACCAGGTGTATCACCGTATTCAGGGTGTCCCGGTGTCTTGCTTTGCCATTGGCGAAAGTTCTTCAGTTCGGCAAGGGAAAGGTCGTAGCCGCACAGGTGGAGCAGGCTGTAAATAAGCATGGAGCCGTGACCGGCGGACAGTACAAAGCGGTCTCGATCTGGCCAGCCAGGATTCCTGGGACTGTGGCGCATGTATTTTGTCCAGAGGACATATGCCATGGGAGCTGCTCCCATGGGCATGCCGGGATGGCCTGAATTGGCCTGCTGGACTGCATCAACAGATAGAAAACGGATGGTATTGATGCAAAGTTCATCAAGGGCTTTGTTTTGGGCGTTCATGTAGGGCCTCGTATGGGAATAATTTATAAATACACACAAAATAAAATATCAGGATTTTGTTATGTATCGCATTACGATATATTTCTCAAGGTCTGAGTCAACCTTTCTGAAACAGTTTTTAATTCTGCAGCAACGCCAACAACTCTTTTGTATCACTGGTGGGGGATTCACAGCTGAAGTTGCGGCAGACGTAAGCCGTCGCCTTGCCGTCAATTGAGGTGTGATTTGCTGTAAAGGGAGCCAGTGTTGCAAGATATCCAGAATCAAGGGCAGGATCTTTCAGCAGGGCAACAATATGGGGGGTAAATTTTTTTTCTTAAGATAGAAAGCATTTCCCGGGTATCTTTTGCCCTGGGATCTCCTACGATTACCACCTCGGTAGTTGAGGAGAGTGCGAAACATAAGCTTGCAAGAAATTGCGCATACCCGCTGGGGACTTCCTGCAGAGAGTCTGAAAAGGCCTGGACGAGTTGCTTGGCTTTAACACCAAGATCAGGGTTTGCCGTAAAACGTTCCAGACGCAGAAGATTGTATAAAGCAACAGAGTTGCCTGAAGGCAGGGCCCCGTCATAAATCTCTTTGGGCCGGACGAGCAGGGATTCACCGTCCTTGGGGGTTAGAAAAAATCCACCGCCTTTGTCATCCCAGAAGAGATGCAGCATACGCTCGTTTAACAGAATAGCAGCGCCCAGGATTTGGGGATCAAAATTTGCTGCATATAATTCGAGCAGGCCCCAGACAACATAGGCATAATCGCAGACCATTCCATCAACTGCTGCCTCGCCGTCACGATAACGGTGCATGAGTCTATCATTATTGCGCATGCGTGATAAAATAAAATGAGCTCCTTTTTCTGCAGCCTCCAGGTAAGTCTTATTTTCAAGGATTCGGGCTCCCTGAGCTAAAGCTCCGATCATCAAGCCGTTCCAGTCAGTAAGGATTTTGTCATCTTTATGGGGATGGATTCTCACTTCCCTGATATCGAAGAGCCTGGTTCTTATATTTTCATGTTTTTGGGCGAAATCTTTCAACTTTTGCGGGGAATCTGCCGCAGTGACAGTATGTGTCTGGTTGAGATGAAAAATATTTGCTCCTGTCAGCGTGCCGGTTGCTTCATCATGATAATTGCCTTCAGATTTTATAGAATACAAATCCTGTAAGAATACCACTTCATCAGGTGGCAGCACTTCCAGGAGATCTTTGAGGCTCCAGACATAAAATTTTCCTTCAATCCCCTCACTGTCTGCATCTTCAGCCGAAAAGAATCCGCCTGCAGGCGCTGTCATGTCACGTAATACATAGGTAAATATTTCTTCAGCTGTTTGTTTGAAAAAAGAATTGCCCGTGACCTGGTAGGCTTCAAGATAGGCAATTGCCAGCAAGGCCTGGTCATAGAGCATTTTTTCAAAATGGGGCAACAGCCATTTTTCATCAGTGGCATAGCGATGGAACCCGAAACCAATCTGGTCAAATATCCCACCCTGACGCATTGCTGTCAGGGTATGTTCTACCATCGCAAGGGCATGATCATTGCCTGTCATTTTCCAGTAGCGCAGCAGAAATGTTATATTATGTGGAGTAGGGAATTTGGGGGCTTTGCTGAAACCTCCATGGATGCTGTCATATCGGTTGGAAAGTTCGTTAAAGGCACGGTGCAGGATTTCCCGGTCAAGCTCCCTGCCAGGAGTGAAATCGTTTTGCTGCTGCAGAATTTCAAGAATTCTGTCAGTAGACTCCAGCACCTCGTCGCGTCTGTTATGCCAGATGTCATGAAGGCGGGGGATCATGTCCAGCATGCCGATGCGTCCGTATTGGGTATGCTTGGCAAAATAGGTCCCGGCAAAAAAAGGTTTTTTGTCAGGTGTCATGATAACTGTTAATGGCCAGCCGCCGCTACCGGTCATCATCGAACAGACGGTCATGTAAATGTTATCGATATCGGGCCGCTCCTCACGGTCCACCTTGATGCAGACAAAAGTTTGATTAAGCAGTTTGGCAATCTCTTCATCTTCAAAGGATTCCCGTTCCATGACATGACACCAGTGGCAGGTGGAATAGCCGATAGATAAAAATATCGGTTTGTCTTCCCTGGCAGCAGTGGTAAAGGCCTCATCAGACCAGGGATACCAGTCTACCGGGTTCCGGGCATGCTGCAGGAGATAAGGACTTTTTTCATTTGCAAGTCGGTTAGCCATTTTGCACTCTTAGAGGATAATAGATAATATCATATATCAATGAAATTGAAGCGCTAACTTTTTTATCCATGTTTGTCATACTGTGCAAATTAGCAGCAAATTACAATACATTTCCTTGATATGACGCATGGAAATACTTTATGGGATTCTTTTTATGCTATGCAAACCATTTGAATCATTGCCTTGACTTTGAAAGGTAAAAGCCTAATTTATAAATTATATACATCTGCTAAAAATACTTTAGGGCTGTCGCCTTGAAGAGAGGAGGGTATGATGATGAGAATTTCGGGCGCAAAAACAGTAACATTCTTAACTATACTGGGATTGATTATAGCCGGATGTGCGCCGCAGGCAGGAATGACCGCCAGGCAATACGATGAAAACTGGCGCTTTGTGCCACGTATCCATGTTGAGGATAACTCCTTTGGGGTGACGAGCGGCGTTGAATACCGGGGATGCAGCTACGATACTTATTATGAAGGGTACTTTTGTCCGGTTAACCGGTAGTTGGATGCTGGAAAGGACATAGTTTTTGCTGTAAACAATGGGGGAGATCCTGTTAGTGTATTTGTTTGACAACCGCATGGAAGCCTCAACCATAGATTAGAGGCTTACAGGCTTTCCCGGGACGCGATATGTCTGCAGCCAGCCTTGTTGACTCCATCAGCCACCAGAGGGCTCTTATGTGCGAGCCCTTACTCACCATTCACCGCCAAGATAAGGGTTTTCCTTTTTCTCCCGGCCCACTGAACTCGTTTTGGAGTCGCCATAATCATGCCCCGGCCAGATTTTAGTATCATCGGGAAGAACGGCAATTTTGGCGGCAAGGGAATCAATTAACGTAGTAAAATCTCCTCCCGGCACATCAACTCTGCCGGCAGCTCCGACAAAAAGAGAATCGCCGGTAAAAAGATTTTTATCCACATAGATACAGATAGATCCAGGTGAGTGGCCCGGCGTATGGATAATGTTTAGGGTGTATTTGCCGAATCTAAGCTGGTGGTCGCCACCCTTAACAAGTATATCGGCAGGCGGCGAGGGAGCAAAACCCTGTCTGGAAAAATAATCTTTTGCGCCGGAATCATGCAGAAGAAGTTCATCATCTGCATGCCGGACTATGGAAGCTCCTGTTGCCTCCTTGATGACTTTATTGCCGCAGGTATGATCAGGATGGCAGTGAGTATTGATAATGAAAAGGGGGTTAAGCTGAAGGGCATCTATTACCGCGAGCAGTTTTTCTTCCTCACCGCATGGATCAATGACCACTGCCTCCTTGGTTTCTTCACAGGCCAGGACGTAACAGAACACCTTGTCAGCTCCGAGCTCCAGCTGTCTTATAAGCATTTTGTCTCCTTAATAAATCTTACCCATCATGCGTTACGCAATAATGGAGCAATAATTCATGAAACTGCTATTTTGTTTTCGGTTTTCACCTGGGTAAGCAGCAATCCGCCAGTTATAAAGAAAATGGTGAGCGCCAGGATGGACAGCCGGGCTGAACCAGTTATATCGACAATCAGTGCAAAGAGAAATGGTCCTAAAACTGACGCGAATTTTGCACTGATGGCATAGAAACCAAAAAATTCAGCATGTTTGCCTTCAGGAATGAGACTTGAAAATAATGAACGGCTGACAGCCTGGCTGCCACCAAGAATTATTGCTATAACAAACCCCAGAAGCCAGAACTCCCAGGCAGTATTCATAAAATAGGCGTATATGGTAACAAGAACAAAGAGGAAAAGGGCCAGGTATAGCGAACGTTTTGCACTTGAGATTTCAGCCAGGCGTCCAAAGAGCAAAGTACCCGGCATGGCCACAAATTGGATCATCAGAAAACAGGCGAGGATGGTCCCCTGGGAGAGCCCCAATTCCTCACGGGCGAAAATTGCTGCAACAACAATAATCGTCTGTATGCCGTCATTATAAAAGAGAAAAGCGATCAAAAAGAGAAGCAGGGCAGGGTGCTTCTTAATTTCAGCAAAAACCCTGAAGTATCCACCTATACCCCTATGAAGCCTGTCCACCATTATGGGGCTTGCTGGAATACGGACATAAAGATAGGTTGGGACGGCAAAGAAACACCACCACAATCCTGTGAACAGGAAACCGGCACGACTTGCAGCACCTTTATCAGCAAACCCGAGAAAGGCATAGCCCTGGATCATGCCAAACACCAGGAGCAGGGCCATGCCGCCACCGATATAACCATAGGCAAATCCCCGCGAGGAGAGGCGGTCCAGTTCATGGTTTGCAGCAAGTTTGGGTAGAAAGGCATTATAAAAAACATTTCCCCCGGCAAAACCTATGTTGGCAAATATAAAAAGAAATGCGGCAAGAAGATACCTTCCAGGCGTGGCAAAATAGAGAGACGAAGCTGCAAGGGCGCCCACGAGACAATACGCAAAAAGAAATCTTCGATGCATGTCTAACCTGTCAGCTAAACTTCCAAGGTAGGGGGAGGTCAGTGCCACAATCAGCATGGAACTGGATACTGCATATCCCCACAGGGCTGTGGCCCTGAAGGTGCGACTGAAACCAAGGAAAGAAATGCGGGCCCCTTCTTCCGGCACCAGGGCAACAAAATAGACGGGCAGAACAGCGGACAGGATCACCGTGGCAAAGGCGGAGTTGGCCCAGTCATACATGCACCAGCCGAACCAGGATTGTTTTTTTGTGGGATGAAACATCATTGAAGCACTATCGCAACTCCAACTACAACCCGCAACAAAAAATTTGAACACCTGCTTTGACCAGGAAAAAAGCAAAAATAGTTAATTGCGACTGGTGTTTTAGAAGTTCTTTGGTTTTGATTTTAGGAAATTTTGGAATAGCCGGATGGAAAAATCTGTGAACCGAACAAGCCGTCCAGTTATTTCCAGGGAAACCCATGCAATTGCGGGTTCCCTGGAAATATAATTCAACAGTATCAGCCCGTATGATATTTGAAAGAAAGACTTACTTTTGCCCTGTAGGCCACAACTTTGTTGTTCTCGATTCTCATATCGAGCGTTTTAATCTCTGCGACCCGCAGATCCTTCAGGCTTTTGCCGGCTGTCTCCACAGCGGTTTTTGCAGCCTCTTCCCAGGACTTCTCACTTGTACCGACCAATTCGATCATTTTATAAACACTTCCGGACATTTTGCACCTCCTTTATGTTTTTATTGTTATAGGACATTCCGTTGTCCCCTATTCAAATTAAAGCAGGTTCACAATCACCCGGCCTGTTTGGCGGCCCTGCAGCATGTGCTCAATGTAACCGGGAAGCTCTGGCAGTTTGCATTCTTTAGCCAGAGGGGCAAGGTTCACTAAGCGCCATTTTCCAGCGAGTTTTTGCCAAATTCTTTCTCTGATATGCATGGGACACTTTGCTGAATCTATACCCAACAATGAAACACCACGCAATATAAATGGATAAACAGAAAGAGACAGGTCGGCAGAAGCAACATTACCGCAGCATGTTACCGCACCACCATAACACGTTGATTTAATTGCAGAGACCAGGATTTCACCACCCACAGTATCAACCACAGCAGCCCATTTTTCTTTCAGTAATAATTTCCCAGAGGAATCAATGGCCTCTTGCCGCGAAATGATTTCCTCTGCGCCAAGACGGGTCAAAAATTTTTCTGCATCTGGTTTACCACTGACAGCGGTCACTCTATAACCCATATTTGCCAATAAGCCGATTGCAATGGAACCAACACCACCTGTTGCACCGGTAACAAGAATTCTTCCCTTTTGCGGCACTATGGGAAAGTCTACCAGACGTTCTACGGATTGAGCGGCAGTAAAGCCGGCAGTACCATAAATCATGCTTTCGCGCAATGTAAGGTTCTGTGGACAATGGAGAGCCCACCCGGTCGGGATGCGCATGTACTGTCCAAAGCCCCCTGGCGTATTCATGCCGATGTCAAAGCCGCAGGCAATGACCTTGTCTCCTGGTTGGAATTCTGAACTGCTGCTTTCCTCAACTACACCGGCGGCATCGATACCCGGCACATGCGGGTACCGTCTTGTAACACCACGATTTCCCGAAGCGGACAGGGCGTCCTTATAATTGAGTGAAGAATAGTGAACCCTGATGAGCAGATCATCCTGTGGAAGTTCGGCAATGTTTTTCTGTTGAATTTGTCCTGCATAGGTACCGGGAGTGACTTCTTCTATAACGAAGGCGCTGTAAGGATTATTTTGCATGGGAAATTTTATCCGGTTACATAGGCTTTATTGATCATTGTATTAGTTCCGATTAATTATTTTACAGAGCAAATGCCGTGAATGGCATCACATGCTTTGTTATACAGTTTTGCCAGCCAGTCATCCCCTGGTATGATTTCATCTTTTGCGTGATCACATTCCGGACACCGGTGAATACGGGAAATTTTTCGCATAATTCTCCTTGTTGAAGCCACAAAAGTAGCATGGCTCCACGTCAGGGGCGAGACAGAAAGAGGTTTGCCCGTGAAAGGATGAACCTGTTCAGCCAATATCCCTGAGGGCAGAGCATGATCAGCAACCCACTGCAGAATTTGTATCGGCTGCTCAAGGTCATTTTCGTTTTGGGCCATATTTGTCAGGTGATCTGCAAGCCAGAGGGTGCAGATAAACCAAGGATTACCGGGCAAGTTTGTGTCAACCTGGTGGTATTTATCACCTTCATAGCGGGCCAGGCCTCCTACCTCGGTCTTGAGCCAAAGTTTTTCGCGCAGAAGTTTCATGGTGGCAATGATGCGGTCGTCATCAGCAGCATAGAGTCCAAAGGCAAAAAGCCCCCAAAGGCTCGCGTCACAGATATCATCATAGACAAGGTTTCCCCTGTGGTCCCTGGACACCATTCGGCAGAAACTGTTTAATTCCGGACGCCAGAGGTACTTTGAAGCGGCATCGCGTATCTCCGAGGCAACCTTTTGATAATGATCTGCCAGGTCATCTTCACCGAAGACAGTGCAAAAAAGGGATGCTGCTGTAAGGCCGCCAAAAACTGTTCCAGTTGTAAAAGAGAGCATGCCGCGTCTTTCCTCCCATAAATCATAGGAGGCGTCCGGCAATCCCGTTTCCTCATCGCGGTAGCGGCACATGAATTCAGCAGCGTTTTTTACGAGGCTGCGATAGAACGGCTTGATGAACTCAATATCCCGGTAAATGACAAAATGGTTCCACAGGGCCCAGAGAGTAAGAGCCGTTTCATCTTCCTGGATCGGCAGCTGATTCTGGCCGTTTTCCTGCCAGGGATGCCAGGAAGATGCGAGTGTTCCGTCAGGATTGTATTTGTGCAGAAAGTAGCCATCCTCATTAATTGTTCGGGCTGCAAATTCATAAAAGCGCCGGGCAATCTCCGGGTAGCCGGCCACATCCAGGGAGTTGGCCACAAGGGCTCCATCACGCAGCCAGATGTAGGAATAGGTGTCACGGTTGAACATAACAACGTCAGAATCATTTGCCGCCAGTATACCACCCTGGGCATCGATCTGGGTATTGAGAACCAGCAGACTCCTCCGGTAAAGCTCGGCAACAGCCGGCGGCAGTTGATCAAGGGACAGTGCTTCCTTATGAACCCAGAGTTTCCAGTAATCAGAGGTTCTCTTTATGAGTGCTGCAGGGCCTTTGTGTTTGACGCGGCCATCAAGGCGGCGTACATCATTCCAATTTTCTCCGGCAACCAGCCAATAAAAGCACTTTTTCCGCGACATGCCCTTAATATCCAAATGCAGCCCTATGACAGAGTCAACTGACCCCTGGGCAATGGTATTGCCTGAAAGAAGACCGTCCTCGGCATCAATATAGGTCCCTTCCTTGCCGTTAATGTTTTTTTGTCCAACGGCAAATTGGTCCAGATCAGGAGTTTCTTCAGTATTGCCGCCAATAAGAAAATAGCGCGAGCCCTTGTAATGAACCAAACCGCCGGTGGGAGGATCAAAGGCTGCGGTATCCCCAACACTGTTGCCTGATATGTCGAGATTCTGGCTGAGAAAAAGCCTGATCTGCCGATCCTGGGGCACCATATTCTCTATTACCATTTCGCGTACGTAGATATTTTCGTGAAAATCAACCATATCGCGGCATATCAGGAGCACACCCAGGTTCTGATGGTACAGGGACACACGGGTGACCAGCGTATCCAGCTCGTAGCCCAGATCTATCTTCCAGTCTTCACCAACCCAGGAAAACTGATTGTCGACCCAGACGCCAAGACGGCAGTATTCGCCCTGTACATGGTTTTCCTGCCCGACATGCGGGAAATAGAGATCACGTATGTTGTAATGCTTATCGAAGCAGATAAGGAGTTTGCCGTTTCCAACAGGTATATCTCTCGGCATTTATGCATTCCCCTAAAAGAGTGACCAAAGTTGTTTTTTGAAACAAACTCCGAGTGCAGGCAATATTCGATCTTACGCGATAAATAATTATAATTATGAGATAGTAATTTTACTGAAAAAGCATTTTAAAATCCAGTAGTACAATCACATAAATAATCCCATTTCATTTTGCAGGTGATTCACTAATTTTCGATGTCCGGCAGGCAAGGCAAAATCAGACAGTTCCTCTGGTTTTACCCAACGATATTCCTGGGCGCCGTGGAGGACAGGTTCAAGCCTGCCATCCATGAGAGAACAGAAGTAGCAATGCAGGGTGACCCGATAGATGGTGTAGCTGTGCTTTACAGTGGTGATTTTTTTAAGGTTGCCGACTGCAAGTTCTGTCTCTTCAAGGTATTCCCGCACCAGGGCCATTTCCGGGGTTTCCCCGGCTTCCAGACGGCCGCCGGGAAACTCCCACAGGTTGGCCCAGACACCTTTTGGTTTGCGCTTCTGGATAAGGATCCTGCCATTCTGTTCGAGAATACCGGTGGCCATTTCAATAAAAATTGTTTTTGCAGGCGCATTCAAAACCGGCCTTTTTGCCACGAGATCAAAGCTGAAAGCCTGGCAATCAGTCTTTATGGGACAGATTTTACAGCGTGGATTTTTGGCAATACAGACAAGCGCTCCCAGTTCCATCAGCGCCTGGTTGAATTCACGGGCTTTGCCGTAGGGCAGCAAATCCCCGGCCTTTCGCCAGATAAAAGCACTTGTTTTCTTGTCTTTAACCGGTTGGGCAAGGTTGAAAAGCCGGGCAAAGACACGCTCAATATTGGCATCAACCAGGGGATACTCCTTGTTAAAGGCAATGCTCATGATAGCGCCGGCAGTGTACTTTCCTATTCCGGGCAATTTGAGGAGTTGATTGTGGTCTGCTGGGAGTTTACCGCAGTATTCGGCTACAAGGATATTGGCACTCTTGATGATATTTCTGGCCCTTGAGTAATATCCCAAGCCTTCCCAGAGCTTCAGAACGTCCTGTTCACAAGCGCCGGCAATGCTTTTAAGATCAGGGAAACGCGATATCCAACGGTTGAAGTAGTCTACAACCCTGTCCATCTGCGTCTGCTGCAGCATGATCTCAGATATCCATACATGGTAAGGCGTATATGTTTTTCGCCAGGGCAGTTCCCTGGCGTTTTCCTGAAACCAGTCAAGAAGTTGTTGCTGGAGTTTTTTCATGGTGAAAGGAAATTAATCAAAAGAGACTGTCGGGTTATGATGACTGGCGCCTGCCAACGCTAGAAGAAGCATTATCCCTTGTAGGGAGAGAAAAGGCAAACACGGTTCTTATATTCACTCATGCTTTGACCTGAGGCAGGGATAAGTTTATATCGCTGACAGACGCAAGCCAGGGGGATACTGGTTTATTGATTTCAGACAGGCCAGGGTGTTCTGAGCTTCCGGTACATATGCCGGAGGCTTTGGCAGATTATGCCGTGCCGAAAGGACCTCACTCCTGGCAAGTTTAACACGTCGAGTAGCCGCAACTGACACACTGACTGCAGCCGCCGCTGCGGCGCAGGGTAAGCTTCCCGCATGACGGGCATGAAGAATAGGATGAAGGTTCCTCATAGGGGTCAGGATCTTCCTTACCATTGGTCTCAGGCGCACAGTTGTCAAGCACCTTGGCAAGGGCTGCCGGGATGGAGAACACTCTTCCCAGAGAACTGCTGGACCACACTGAGTCTGAGGATATATCCTCCAGGGTCCTTGCTATTTTACCCACCAACCGATAATCATGCTGCAGGGCAACTGAGATAACGCGGCCAAGTGACTCACACATGCCGTGAATGGTTGAGCCGGACTTGGTGGTATTGATGAACACCTCACGAACATGATCATTCTCGCCCTTGTTGGTAGTGACATATAAAGAGGCGGGGCCGCTGAATTTGAAGGTGCTGCCATAGCGTTGCGGTAGTTCCGAGAATGGTATACCGGGTTTTTCGGCCGCCTTGGCGGCCGAGTCACTCAGGACCCCGGTCATGGAGGAATCGCGGAACATGGTGACACCCTTGAGTTTACTGTCACGGGCAATGAACAGCATTTCTTTGATATCATCCACGGTTGTAGAAGCCGGCAGGTTAATGGTCTTGGAAACAGCGGTGTGATTAAAGGTCTGACACGCCTCCAGTAGCCTAATCTGCTGAAGCGGGGTTATATTGTGGGCTGTCTGGCTTTCGACCCAGTCAAGTTTGTCTTCATCATAATCGTAGAATTCAAGGGGAACCAGGGTGAACTCTTTCCAGGAGCCGTCAGCATCCTTTACCCTGCGAGACTGTATCATGGAAAAATAAGGTTCCACACCTGTGCAAGCAACCTGCATTAACTGAGAAATGGAGCCGGTAGGGGCCTGGGAGGTGGTAACGGAATTATAGAGGCCTCCCTGTTTTATGACACTATCGAATATTCTCTTGATATGTTTCTGCCAGGTGGCCTTTCTCGGGAGCTGATTAGAAAATTCCTTCGCTTCCTGGGCAATTCTTTTGGCATAGTCAATATTCCATTCGCGGACCTCCAGTTTTTTGCCGGTCTTCTGTTTGTAATAGTCGGCATAATCAAGGCTGCCCTGCATTGAACCGAGCATGAGGGCAAGCTGTGTTGCCTTGGCAAATTTCGGAGCCTCATGTTCATCCGCATAGGATATATCAAAATAATTCATGGCATGCTGCAGGCCGGTAAAGCCAATGCCGATGGGTCTGAACTTCAGGGTGTTCTGCGCAATTCTTTCAATTGGCGGAAAACCACCCATGTCGAGAATTTCATTCCCGGCAATTGCTGCCAGCCTGGCTTTCTCATAAACTTGCGTAAGAAAATCAGCGAATTTCCCCTCAAGGCACTTCTGCAGGTTAACTGTCAGAAGGTTGCATGCCGTGTCCTTGGTAGAAAGATATTCACCGCAGGGGTTGGAGAAGACCGGGTTGAATTTTTTAGGAACCGGGGTATTCTCCTGGCTTTTCCGAGTAAAAAGAAGCCCCGGATCGCCTGATTTCCATATATATTTAGCTATGAGCTGGATCAATTCTTCATCATCCCAGAATTTATCACTGGTAACATTGACTGAAACATTACAGCCGGTGTATATGCCTGGATTATCACCTTTAAAGGTGATGAGATCCTTGATATCCTTTATATCCCAGTTGGCCTGAATCATGAGAGCGCCGCGCCTTTTGCCACCCTGGCTGATACGGGCGGAGAGGTGGGAATAGCCCTTGGCAAATGATACCGGGCCGGAGGCTGTTCCCTGGCCATTGTCAACAGGTGATCCTTTGGGGCGTATGTCTGACACATCAATGCCGCCACCACCGGAATGCTGGAAAATGGTAACCAGGTCACGTTCCATATTGAATATGGCTTCGGTAGAGTCTTCAACATTGCCAAGTGGATAGCAGGAGTAATAACCCTTACGCTGGGTATGGGGATTGCCGCCATTCATCAAAAAGGGTGTCGCGGTAATGAACTCAATATTTAACAGTGCCTTGGCGATACCCGGGTATGAAAATTCCTTGCTGATCCGTTTTAAAACATCAGAGAGATTTTTTTCGGCCGGCTTCCCGATTTTAGGATCCCTTACAGCGTATCGTTCACGCACAAGATAATCTTCAAATCTATCCCATTCCTTGATAGCATCTTCACGGGTGATTGGCAGTTTCATGCTCCGGACTCCTTAGTTCATAAATATTAGGTGTAGTATTGGGTGACCGCACGGTTCTTTTCTTAATAAAAGAATAAACCCAATTATAAAATTAACTATCTGAGAATATTAATAAAAATAATAAAGTGAAAAGTGTCCGCCAGAGAGTTGCGTGAACTCTTGATTGATTCAGGAAATGAAAATATAGAACAAACGAACTTGTGTGTCAAAGGAAAAGGAACCACAATATGTTGTGTGTTGAATACAATTAGAGCAAACCCAGACAGGGTGGGATTCTGAGCTTCAAAAAAAAATGATACAGGTGTGAAAATTTTAATCTTGAGAGATAAAAAGCGGGATTTTTTCTAAAAGGCGAGTGTCGCTTATCCGAACACGGTTATTAAAAGCATACCGGTAAACATCAGCAGAGTACCAAGACCACGGTAACTGATATCTGCTTCTTTTAAGACAAGCCAACTTAAAAGGACGCTGAAGAGGATGCTGCTTCTTTTTACTGCAACCATATATACAGCGGTTGAAATAGAAATTGCCAGGCCATGGAAGCTTATGTGGATCATGAATAAACTGCCAAGCCACATACCACGTGGTGTATTACGAAAAATTTTCCGCCAGTCATTTTTGCCGACCAAAAGGAAACCTGCCAGGACCGTTATATTGAAAACCAGAAAAAAAGAGTAAGAAAAAAAGAGCGGCGATGAATGGAGCATGGCCTTTTTGCCAATAACTGCCGCAAAGGCAAAAAGGATGGCGACGATTAACATGAACCAGGATCCTTTTTCATGCAAAAAAGCTACGAAAGGGACAAGAAAATTTGCCTGCTTTTTTTTGCAATGCACAACATAGCCACCCAGGACAATAAGACTTATTCCCATGCCGCCCCATATATTGATGGTTTCGTCCAGGATGAAAAAACCGGTCAGTATCATAAAAACCGGGGTAAATGCCAGAAAGGGTACGGTCAAGGATATGGGAGATAATTTTATTGCATAAAGATAGAGCACATAGGCCAGAATATTAATGGGGATGGAGAGTATGAAAGTCCAGTAGAACGTCTGGTCCAAAGGTGGCGTTTCGACGAGAAGAAAGCCGAGACCGAAATATGGTAATGCCCATAAAAGCTCAAGTATGGCAATTTCCGGTGGAGCAAGATCTTTGTAGGTCTTTATGGAGACATCCCTGGCAGCGATGGAAAATGCTGCTGTCAACGCGAAAAAGAACCAGACCATATGGATAGCAAAATTTTCTGTTAAAAAAGGGGTTACAACTGATGAAAAAGAAAAGGGGCGGTTAAACTGATTAACCGCCCCTTTTTACTTCAAATTGATTTGTACACTATTTCAAAGTAATAGTAACAATATTTGCCAGAACCCTGCGGTTCTTTTCTCTGCCCGCATCTGTATCATTGCTGGCAACGGGTTTTGATTCTCCGTGACCTACAGTTGAAAGCCTCGATGCCTCGATGTTGAATTTTTCGACAATGTATTTTTTGACGCTTTCAGCTCTTCTTTCAGAAAGTTTCATGTTGTATTCTTCAGAGCCGATGCTGTCAGTATGTCCTTCCAATACTCCCGTGGTTTTGGGATAAGCCTGCAGGAAGTTTGCCACCTTTTCAATATCACTGTGATATTGCGGTTTCACAACTGCTTTATCAAAATCAAATTCCACCAGCAGGGTGATTGAGACTTTTTCCGGAATCGCCACAGGACATCCTACACGGTCAACCTTCATACCCGGAGGAGTGTTAGGGCATTTGTCAAGACTGTCAGGAACTCCGTCGCCATCGCTGTCAAGGTCAACTATTTTCTTCGGAGGTTCTTTCTTCGGAGCCTTTTCCACGAAAACAGAGGTTACAAAATCACCCATTCCATCAGTAAGCTCAACTGTGGAGCATGCATCATCAAGGGTTCGGGTATGCAGACTGTTTGCGTTGATGGCAAAACCGCATTTCCCTGCTTCGGCGATCTGTTCCATGGTCATTTTACCTTTTGGGTCATCGCCGAGAAGAACAGTATAGATGCAGACATTATCTCCGTACATTTCTTCCATCAGGGCCGCAGCGGCAACGGGGTCTGCCGGGTCCGTATTGAGGCCGTCGCTGAAAATGATCACAGCAGCATTACCCGGCATGTCGTAAAGATCTGTAGTTGCATGAGTAATTGCATTGGCAAGAGGGGTCACGCCTCCGGTACCACTTACGGAGAGTAGTCCATCTTCCAAACCTGCCTTGGTGTATTTAGTCATGCCGTATACAAGGCCCTTTTCAGCATAAACAGGACCGAAAACCCGCATTCCCGCATTCACATCGAAGTCGTCTGGAAGTGAATTGTTAAGACCTTTAATCAGTTCTGTTGAGAGCTCAAGTTTTGTGGGCTCGGCGCAAAATGCGCGACTTACTTTGTCAGCCATTGAAGAAGATGCGTCCCTAATGATCAGGAAGTTATCAACCTTTTTCTGATACTCACCACTTTTAAGCATTGCACTGATATCCTTGGGTGTGCTGGTTATATCAAATGTTTTTTTTGCTGATAGACCGGCACAACCTGTGAGGACCAAACCGAGGAGCAACACCAAAATACCTGTAACAAAATTTTTTAATCTCATATTCCTCTCCTTTTCTCTCATATCCCTCTCCTTTTCATGAAGTTTCAGAAAATGCACCCTGTAAAGCATGAACAATAAAAAAACCGGATCACGAAGTTATATATAAACAACATACAGCTTTAAAAATGCCAATTGATTCCAAACGGCGCACCAATCTTTCAACTGGCTGAATATAGATTTCTTTGAATAATATGTATCTGTTAACTCAGATTTTTCAAATTGTCACGAAAAAATTAACGAAATTATCATTTGTTTGATGGTTTATCATTTTGTTGGATGTTCTGCTTTGGCCTGAAAAGATATACCAGCATTGAAAATATCTTCATAACACCCTTCCAGATTCTTGGGAGCAGCCAAACCAGCAGGAGAATAAAAACAATAAGAAAACCGATAAAGAGCAGCGGATAATGGAGTGCGGTCCAGAGTCCTAAAACAACAGCCGCATCTTCTCCAAGGGATGTTATCCAGTTGGTAACAGGCTCCGGCGAGGTGTTGATGAGGACTCTGGCTCCAGACTTGGCGGCATGGGTTGAGGCAGCCATACCGCCACCAACAAGGGCGGCGGCAATGGTGACCGATGGGTTTATCTCACCCACTGCTGCTGCAGCCAGGAGGGTCCCCAAGGGAATCCGGATAAACGTGTGTATGACATCCCAGCCGTTGTCGACCCCGGGAATCTTATCGGCAAAGAACTCGACTGCATACATGACGCCGGCAGCAGTAATAATCAATGGATCGGTGAGTATCATCAATTCGTGGGGCAGCGTTATATTGCCGCTCGAACCAAGGATACCCAGGACAAGTATTGCGGCATAAAGGTTTATACCGCTGGCCCAAGCAACCCCCATTGTCAGGGCTATGGTTTTTATAATGGGTTCAAGCTGTTCCACAATGAGATTCTACTGTTTTTGATGAAGTGTGGGTGAGGATTTTTCCTGGCAGTTTAAATTGTAACGATCCAGAGAGATGCGTGCAGCTGCCAGGGCCTGGCCGGCCAGGTCGCATCCTTTCACATCCGGAAGATCCTTGCCGAGAATGATATCCATGATCTCTGAAGGTTTGAGCTCAACCAGGGGACCTGCAGGAACATATCCTTCCAGTTTGCCTTCTACGCGGCGAAGCAGCCCTCCATTGACAAGGTCATTGATAATGTAAATCACGGTTTTTTCTGATTGATTAAGGAGTTGAGCCAGAGATTTCCTGTCAGTCACTTTCCTGGCCTTATAATCTTTCAGAGCGGTTTCCATAATATCAAAGGCCATTGCCAACCGTGCTGCCGGAGTCAGGGCATAGGATTTCCACTCGTAATGACGCCTGGCTTGAATGGCAAAGGCTACTTCCGCCCCGAAGAGAAACACGACCCAGGCTACGTATATCCAGAGAAAGAAAAGGGGCAGGGTGGCAAATGAGCCGTATATGGCGTTGTACCTGGCAACGCCGATCTGCATTTTAACATAAAGGATCTGGACCCAGAACCAGGTTAGACCGCCGAAGAGACCTCCTGCTAAGGCCGACAAAAATTCAACTCTTATATTGGGCAGAAACTGGTAGAGCAGTGAAAAGGTGATAACAAGTATGATAATGGGTAATGCCTTGAAAAAAAACCTTTCAAGCCAGAGCGCGGGCAGAATATTCTGTATCTGGGTGTGCAGGACAGGGCTCTGCAATGCAGCGGTAGCGGCCAGAGTGAGGTTGACACTGAGAGGTAAAAGGATCATCAGAGCCATATAATCAATGATCTTGCGCCCCAGGCCACGGCCGGTTGTAGTCTGCCAGATGGCATTCATGGATTGCTCAATAGAGGCCAGAACTCCAAGGGCGGCAAGCACCATACCAATAATACCAAAGGTGCCCAGGGTGGTGAAATCCGTGCGATCCACGTAATCGAAGATCTGATCCACAGCCCGTCGTAAATGCGAGGTAAGTTCAACAGGATAAGGCTCTGCGATTGCGCCTGGGCTCTCTATATCTGCTTCCGGCGCGAAGGGGGGGGGGATTTTATTTTCAGCCCCGGTTTGAGGCGCATCAGGTACCGGAGCGCTAGCAATATTCTCAGAGTCAAACTGTTCAATAAAACTGTATGCTGCCAGACGCATCTGGTCACCTGCACCCAGGCCTTTGAGAACAGCAGTTCCAAGAGCGAGCATGGGGACGAGTGACAACACAACCGTAAAGGTCAGGGCACTGGCCCGCAGGGTGATGCGGTCAGCCTGGGACTCGCGCACCACGATAAAGATGATACGCAGAACACTCCGCAGCAAACGTAAACCGTACGCTTCACCAGGCTTATGTGTCTGCCAGACCCAATTGCAGAATTCTTGCCATATGTGGCTAATTTTTTCTCCCAAAGCTACATCCTGCGCAGGGTGTTCCGGTTTTTTTTCAGTCTGAGTTTCGTTCATATCACAGGCTACGGGAAATGTATTATCTGCCAAACAAACCCTTGATTATATTTTCAGGAGAGGATTTATCCCCGGATTGCTGGCCGGAACTGTCCAGTTTTTTGAGAACCTCTTTCTGCAAAGATTTTTGCAGCTGCTCCTGCACACCTTTCATGTCAAGGGTCGGATTCGGGCTTTTAACGTTGCCGGCCAACTTAAGATGCAGGGTCGCTCCCCCTTCTTCGTTTGTAAGATATTTAGCAAAGGAGGCACGGGCTCGCAACTTGTCAGCAAGAGGCTGCGACAGATGAAAGGTCAAGGGCAGATCAAGACTGCCGTCCAGTCCTATAATGCCTTCGGTTTCAGCATCAAGATCAGCACCCTGTAAATTTGTCTTTATCTTGACCTTGCCTCCTTCTATTATGGTAAATGTGCCTGAAAGACTCTTATAGCTGATATTGTTCAGTTCCTGAAGGCCCAGAAGGTTAGCAATTGACCGGGATACCGGAGTGCCCTTGATGTTGCCGTCACTGAGGGTAAAGGAGCCGTCTGCCGTGAGGGCCTTGTTTATCTGCTCCCAGGCGGTTCCAGCACCTGAGAAAGTTATCTCGGACTGCAGTGATCCACTAAGCATACCGGCAAGTTTCGCTGCCAGTGCAGAACTTAAATCGGCAGCCTGCAGCGACTGCAATCCCAGTTTGCCATCATAAGCAAGATCAGGCTGGTTCAGATCAACAGTCATGTTGGAAGCAATTTTGCCGCCATATGTATTGGCAGAAAGTTCTTTGACGGTGAGTACCCCTTCAGCCAGAGCAAAAGACATGGAGAAATTGTTGGCTGTAAGCCCTTTGTATAGTGCCTTGTCTACTTTGACACTGCCCTGCGCTACAAGGCCTGTGGGTAGGGACTCGGCTATGACATCACCGGATTTGCTTTTTGCGCTTCGGGTTGTTTGCGGCTTGTTTCCCTGTTTTTTCGGCAATCCGGCAACAATCCCGAGGAGTTTGTCAATATTTAATGATTTGCTGCTGACAGCAATGGTAGCATCGGGTGTGTGCATGTAGTTTTTCACATCCGCCTCAGCATGAACCAGTTCGCCATCAAGATTCGTATCAAGCGTTATATCCATATCTTTCTGACTGACATTGCCTTTACCGTTCAGCTTGGCTTGTGAGTCACCATAGCCAACTGACGCGACAAAATCAAAAGAACCATTGTAGAGCAGGTCGCTCATGGAACGGCCCAGGATTACGTTGAGACTGGCGCTGCTGGTGGCATCGATAGCAGGGATCTCGTTCAACTGGTCACGGATTTTGATTTGTGCTTTAACCAGTTTTATCTGGTTGATGGTCAGAGTCAATGGCAAGGCGGCTGAGGCGGGTTTGGCTTTTTCCGCTTTCTTCCCCTGCGGCGGTTCAGAAAGAATTGCCAATGTGGAGAAATTGAATTGGCCTTTCCTGTCCCGGATTATCTGGACAGCCGGTTCATCAAAACGTATCTCGCTTATGATCAGTTTTTTCTGTAGCAGGGGCAGGATATCGTAACTGAGGACAAATGCCTTGGTAGTTACAAAATTGGTTTCCTTATCAACTTCCTTGATAAGGAAATCCCGGATGGTAATTCCTGACAGCAAGCCGATCTTTATGTCACCGATGGCGACCTCCCTGCCCAGGGCGGCTTTTGCCTGCGGTATGACAAGGGCCTTGACCCGTTCTTCAGTAAGATAAAAATGTACAAAGGCTATAAGGCCTGCAATGGCGACAACGATCAGCAGAATGATTATGCCGAAAACCTTACTAATTTTGCCCATAATAATAATCTCCTATCACGTTTTGGCCAGCTGTGAAGAATTTCTGGCTGAACAATTTATTTGCCACACATCGTTCTGCTGATAAAAATTTGATTTTGGTGTAACATTTACACGATCTTTACCATAGCTTTATCACATTTTCACATGCAAGTGTTAGCTTGTAAGACCATGGAAAACATTTAGAATATATGCAGCCCTGTACCGACTTTTTAATAATACAAATTTAGTGTAAGAGCTTTACTTATCTGCAATCTATAGTTAATAAGTAATTATAAAAAAGATCATAATCATTGAGTGCTGCTTTTTCACTGGTTGCCAGCATTTTCATTAAATTTTAAGGGAGGATGCCATGAAAAGAGGACTGTTTGTCATTGTTATACTGTTTTTGCTGCTGGCTGGATGTGCTGCCAAAGATGAACAAACTTCGGGCGCCATGGAAGAAATGACAGAAAGCCATGGTCATGGAGATGTTAAAATAACAAAACATTTCGATGAAAGCTTGACAATGTTGACCGACAAAAATTTGTTCAGCCTGGAAATGGTTATCCCGGCTAAGCAGCTCAGCATGGGGGTCAACACTGTTGAAATTATTGTCCATCATGCGTCCGGCGGCGATGTGCCGCAGGCTGAACTGACGGTTACTCCCTGGATGCCGAGCATGGGGCATGGTGTCATGCAAAAACCCGTTGTCACTGAAAGGGGAGGCGGTCTCTATTCAGTCGACAACGTAGTATTGTCCATGACCGGCCACTGGCAGCTGCAGGTAAAGGTTGCCAAGGATGACAAGGAAGATACAGCGGTTTTTAATTTTCCCGAAGTCAAAGCCATGGGCCATGAGCATGCCATGATGCACGCCCCGCCACCAAAGGACCTTGATTATGCCACCATGAAAATGACCGCCAACAATGCATATAATGTCATGTACAAAAGTATTGGCGGCCAAATCAGGATAAACAGGATTCACAGTTGGGAATTGACGATCAATGACGCTGCAGGACAGCCCGTAAACGATGCAATGGTAACTGTGGTTGGTGATATGCCGGAACATGGACATGGATTGCCAACCCAGCCTGAAATTACTAAAGTTGGCGCAGGAGGTCTTTACAGGGTTGACGGCATGAAGTTCACCATGCCCGGCTGGTGGGTTGTTACTGTAAGTATTATGGTCGACGGTCTGCACGACAGCGTTTCCTTTAACCTGAACATCCTATAATACAACTGAGAGTGTGATATGCTAAATTTCTTAATGCGTGCCAGTGGAGCAGCAGCTGCTACAGTTCTCCTGTTTATCCTCTTCAGCATAGTTTGGCCAGGACCAGCTCTGTCAATGGACCAGCACACCTGGTCCGAGCAGGAGAAAGCTGTTCTCCGTTCCCTGTCCATAGAAGCACTTGGCAGCTTACCTGTTGATCCCTCCAACAGGTACTCAGACAATCCTCAGGCCGCTGCTTTTGGCAAAAAATTGTTTTTTGAAGATCTTTTCAGCGGCAACATGAAGGTCTCCTGCGCCACCTGTCACCGTGTGGATTATTCTTTTACCGATAACCTGCCCCTTTCCCATGGCATGGATACTACACCGAGAAGATCCATGCCTCTCATTGGTGTAGCCTACAACAGCTGGTTCTTCTGGGATGGACGCAGTGACAGTCTCTGGTCACAGGCACTGGGCCCAATTGAGAACAAACTGGAGCACGGCATCTCCCGGACCATGAGTGCTTATATCATCAGCAAGTACTACCGCAAAGACTATGAGGAACTTTTTGGTCCCTTGCCTGATTTCATGGAAGAAACCTTTCCGCAGAATGCGAGACCGGCCCTGGACGATCCGGATGCGCTGAAGGCCTGGGTGCTTATGACTCCGGAACAAAGGGAAGTGGTAAACCGCATCTATGTAAACATGGGCAAATCCATAGCAGCCTTTGTCAGGACTATTCTGCCGCAACCATCACCGTTTGACCGCTATGTAGAACAGATACACGCAGGTGAGACCATACCAAGCAGGATGGTGTTGACCAATGAAGAAGTCGCCGGGTTACGCCTGTTCATCGGCAAGGCCAAATGTACTAACTGCCATAACGGCCCCTTGTTCACCAACAGCGATTTCCACAATATCGGTCTGCCGCAAAAGGAGAACGTTGCTCCGGACAAGGGTCGTGCAGCAGCAATTACCCAAGTGCTCAGCAATGAATTCAACTGCTTGGGGCAGTACAGCGATGCCCATCCAAATGACTGTCCGGAGCTTCGGTTTATAGATACATCAAACAAAAAATATGCCGGAGCTTTCAAAACACCGACTCTCCGTAATGTTGCTGAAAGGCCTCCTTATATGCATGCCGGGCAATTTGCCACCCTGCGTGAAGTCCTTGAATTCTATCGGAGTCAGGCCCAAAATCCTGAACTTTCCCATGGCAATCTTACTGACAAGGAGCTTGACCAGCTCGAAGCATTTCTTCATGCCTTGAGCAGTCCCATCGCAAGTTTTCAGGCTGAGGTGCAGTAGCATTTTTTATTCATTTATTTAATCTGGACAACGATTAGCCATGGAAAAATTTATGGATTCTCTGCCTTGGGGTCTGCTTATTATTGCCTGCCTGACCCTTGGGCTGGCGCCCTTTAACCCGCCACATTTTATTGAAAAGCTGCAGATGCTGCTCAAGGGCCGCCTGGTGCGGCCCATAGACTGGTTTGATTTTTTTATGCACGGTATTCCGTGGTTCCTGCTCATTTTTAAAGCTATTTTCAGTCTGAAGAAGTAAAATTTTAACTTGATAAAGTATATACATATCCTGCACATACGTTTTATTCATCTCCATGGAGAAGATGTTCCTGAAACGCAATCCCTTGGTGTTCCTGCTCTTCCTGATGCTCTTTCTGCTTGGAGCCGGTTTTTTTTCCTATTCCTTTTTGCTTCCCCGCTATATTGAAAAAAAGATTCTTCCCGAACTTGGCCGTCAACTCTCCAGTTCCCTGGCAGGACGGGTATACACCGTAGGGCTCTCTGCTGCAGAGTTCGGCGATATTGTCCTGGGCGACACGTTACATCCAGCCGTCAGTATCGGTTCGGTCCATGCAGATTATTCGCTGCCATCCTTGTTGGCAAAAGAACTGGGGCAAGTCAGGATAAACGGTCTTGCCCTGCACCTGGAAGTATTGGATGGAAGAATTATCATCCCCGGTGTTGACCTTGAAAACCTTGCATCTGCACAAGCTGAAGAGCCGGTGCCGCAGCAATCAAGTGAACTCAATCTACCGATTAGACTGGGAAATTTCCAGGTCAGCAACGGACTTGTAAAAATAACTTACGCTGGAAAACTTTTCCTGATTCCCTTCGACCTGCAGTTGAACAGAGATCCTGCAGAAAAAACCCTCCAGATCTATAAGTTGCACCTGCTGCTGAAACCATTGGGTGAAGAAATAACACTTGCAGGAACCATAGATTTAACCGGCAACAAAAGTGTTCTCACACTCTCGGCAGATTCGCTCAATATGAGCAAATTTGCGGTTTTGGCTGGAGGGCAAGGCACTAATTTCAATCTCGGGAATACGTCCTTTCGGGGGGAAGTTGAAATCATCTTACAGCCATTTCAGCTTGTTTCGGCAAATCTGAGTATTGACCCCGAATTGCTGCATTTTGGGGAAACGCCTGTACTTCTTGGACACATTGTGCCTGACGCAGGTCACGCAATTTACCTGGAACTTAAAAACAAGGGCGAGCAGTTACTGGTCAAGGCCGAAGGTCATATGAGCCAACCGTTTTCAGCCGCTCTTGAATTGCATGGTTCTGTAAGCCGGGAGCAGGAGGGGATGCAGAGTTTCGGAAATATTGTGATCCGGATCGCAGAACCCATGCGTGCAGAAAACAGCGACCGCCCAGCTTTAGTGCTGCAAAGCTTTCCTGATCTGCATGGTGATTTTATTCTTGCACGTAATAAATCGGGGGCATGGAAGGCTGAACTCAAAAGTCTGGATCAAAAACAGCAAGGCAGCCCAGCCCAGCACCTTCATCTTCATTACGATACAATCAGTCTGCACTCTGGAACACCGACCTTTGCAGTATTCGGACAAGGGACGGTCGACGCCGATGAAGTCGAGGTATCGCTTGCGGTTCCCGATGTGCAGGTACGTTATGCTGGAGCAGAAATAACCATGCCAGAAGCAGGTGTGCAGACAACCTACGTCCAGAAGGAAGACCCGGACCGAGGCAGGACATCCAGCACTGCCTTCGGCATAGCTCTTGGCAGTATAAAATTTACCCAAAAAGGACTAAGCGGCAAGGCAGATATTTCCCTGCAGGGTAAAATGGCGCCACATCTGACCTATGATTTAAAGACGCTGCAGGCAGAGGGAAAAGTTACATTCAGTAATGCTGAAATCATTGAGCGGGACAGTGCTGTGAAATTAGCAGACATTGCAGGCAATATCCCCTGGTTCTGGCCCCAGAGAGGCAGGGAAATGACGGGTGAAATAAAGGTTCCGCGAATTCGATGGAAGGACCTTGATCTGGGCTCCTTCAAGGCTGATATTAAATTAAAGGACATGATGTACATCCTGAAAGGGGGGTACAAAAGCAGCCTGCTCAAGGGTATAGAGCCAAAGCTTTCCGCCAGGGCGGGATTTACAGATGCAGCCTATTATGGTGAAATTGCCCTGCAATCTGATATGGCTCCTTTTGCAGCCGTGAACCTGGGTAAGTTTGATCCGACGTTGAACAATTCTTATTTCAGCGGTGAATTAGGCCTGGACGGTTCCCTAAAGCTTAAAGAAGGAGGTTTTCAAGGCAGGATGCAGGTCAGACTGCAGAACGGAGTATTCGATTTTCCTGAGAAAAAATATAATATACGGGGCATTGATCTCAGCATTCTTATACCTGCGCTTCCCGACCTGCGGACAGCACCGGCCCAGACCCTGCATTTTGCCGAAGCATCCATTGGTAACCTTGTTTTCAGTAACGGGAAACTGGTCTGGCAACTGGAATCAATGAACTCTGTCTTCCTGGAAGAAGGCCTTGTTCAATGGGTTGGAGGCCGTGTTTTTACAAACGCCGTGAGGTTTTCCCCGGACAAGAAGGAGTTTGTCGTTCCTCTGTTCTGCGACCGACTCAGGCTCACCGATTTGCTGCATCAATTCGGGATAAGTGATGCTGCCGGGGAGGGCACTGTAAGTGGCCGGCTACCGTTGCTGATAGGCAAAAAGACCATTGGTTTTGAGGACGGGTTCCTCTATTCCAGTCCCGGTCAAGGAGGCAGTGTCAAGGTGTCAGCCTTTGATTTACTTGCAGCGGGAATCCCTAAAAATACGCCGCAGTTTGCCCAGGTGGATTTTGCGGCAGAGGCCTTGAAAAATTTCCAGTATAACTGGGTAAAGCTTATATTGAATACCGAAGGTGAGGACCTGATCATGCAAATGCAGATGGACGGCAAGCCTGTGCAGTCCCTGCCCTTTAAATACGACAGCCAGACCGGATTGTTGCAAAGGATAGAAAATACCGGCCAAGGCATTATGCAACCCATACGGCTGGATGTGAATTTCCGTCTCCCTGTGAACAGGTTTTTAGGGTACAGCGGAAAAATTCAGGATATGATGAAAAAAATTAAATAAAATGAACTGGCTCTTGCTTCTTGGAGAAAAATGACCTACAAAACATTAAGTTAATTATTATTCCTTGTGAACTTGCATGAATTCAGGGAGAATTGCATGAAAAAACTACTGTGTACAGTAGCGATACTCTTGTTGCTCATTGCCTCGGGTTGCACCAAGCATCAGGTGGAAACCAGAAGTCAGGTTGAGGTGGCTCCAGTTGAAATAAAGCCGATCCATATTACCATCGATGTAAATATCAGGGTGGACAAGGCCCTGGATGATTTCTTCTCTGATATTGATGAATCTGCAAAGGAAATTAAATAGGTTGCTTGGGCTCACATCCACTTGTGTAATCATTCAGGAGAACGACCATGAAAAAATATTCCATATTTTATGCAATTATTACATTATTAGTTTTAGCAGTTTTTAGTACTGAGGGCATGTGTTTTGCCGGAGCTGACGACATCAAGGCCAGAATGCAGGAAAGACTGCCGACCATCGTTCAGATGAAGGCAGACAATATTATCGGGGAAAACAACAAAGGTTTTCTTGAATTTGTCCCTGGAGCATCAGCAAGAATGGAGGATGTGGTTATTGCAGAAAATAAAGACCGGCAGACGGTTTACAACGCCATTGCCAAGCAGCAGGGGACCGCAGCAGAGCTTGTTGCTGAACGCCGAGCAATCCAGATTGCGGAAAAGGCAGGCCCCGGAGAATGGCTGCAGGATGGATCAGGCAAATGGTATAAGAAATAGCACTGCCTGAAAATCATAAGTGAAAAATATGCAGCCGCAGGAAAATCCCGCGGCTGCATATTTTTTGGTAAACTAATTTTACTATGATACAAAACGAACTCGATAAAGCTTTTTTTGAGGAAAGGCGCAACAGGGAGGCGATCGATAATTCAATCCGGGAAATATCCGAGCAGTGCATTGAATGCGGGATATGCGTAAAGCAGTGCGCTTTCCTGAAACAATATGGAACCCCGAAAAAGATAGCAGACAACTGGCAGTCTCAGCATGAACAGGCAGCAACAATAGCATTTGCCTGCAGCCTCTGCAGCCTCTGCACAGCGGTCTGCCCGGTAAAGATTGACCCCAAGAAGATGTTTCTTGAAATGCGGCGCTATGCAGTTGCAAGCGGGAATGCAGATTTTACAAAACAGAAGCTGCTTGTCAACTTTGAAAAACGCGGCACCTCGAAACGCTATACATTTTACGGTCTGCCTGCAGGCTGCGATACATTGCTGTTTCCTGGCTGCGCCCTGGCGGGTTCACGACCTCAGCGTGTTATGCAACTTTTCAATCACCTGCAGGATTTTTTCCCCAACCTTGGTATTGTCCTCGACTGCTGTACCAAACCCTCCCATGATCTTGGCCGTTCTGCCTATTTTCATGCCATGTTCTCGGAAATGCAGCAATATCTTGTCAGTCACGGCATAAAAACCATTCTAGTCGCCTGTCCAAGCTGCTATTCAATATTTAACCACTACGGCAGAGGGCTTATTACCCGAAGCGTTTATGAAATACTTGCCCGGGAGTACTGGCAGCCGGAATCACTCATTCCTGCAGAGGTGACGATCCAGGACTCCTGCGTTGCAAGATTTGAAGATAAGTTGCAGCATTCTGTGCGCAAACTTGTCCGGGCCCGTGGTGTACCATACACGGACATGAAGCATCACGGTGGAAATACACTATGCTGCGGTGAAGGGGGCGGGGCCCATTTTGTTGCACCAGACCTGGCCGGGAACTGGTCTTCAATGCGCAAATCCGAGGTTGGTGGGAAATGGATAGTAACTTACTGCGCCGGCTGCGCTCATTTTCTTGCCAAAGTCGGCCCGACCGTTCATGTGCTTGACCTGCTTTTTGAACCTGCGGCCACACTTGCAGGGAAAGCTAAAGTTGCAATATCTCCGTTTACCTATGTGAATCGGCTGTTATTGAAATGGAAGTTTAAAAGAAAAATGAAATATTGCCCAAACAGAGAAAGAAGTTTTAGCTGTAAGGAGTGAAAATGTGTAAATTAGAGAACGGATTTGACAAACATTGATTATAAAATACACTTATGGCTGCACGAACTATTCTTTACTATATCTTTTGTATTTAAGGACGGGTGGAAAACTGATTACAGTGACACAGTGTGATAACAATGACTGATATGACCAACAGGGATCTCCAGGATACTGAAATCTTTAAAGTGGACGGTGAGAACGAAAACATGGAAACCCTGGACCAGGGGCATGCAGATGAACACCCAGCATCACCTGAGAGCTTCAGGGCAGCAAGCTACTTTGTGCTGTTTATTGCCGCGGTTTTTGTCGTTAATGCCATGGAGACCGGCAGCTATCGTACACCCTGGCCTGTGGCAATTGTTACCCTGCTGATCGGACTCGGATTATTCGGCTATTCATGGCACCTGCAATCCCGCGCCAAAACTAAAAAATAAAGACGTTTTCCTTGTTCCGGTGGAAGAGTAACCAGAACGTTTACTGCAGTTTTTCTTCCTCACGAGTTAAATCATATCTGAGCCGGAAAGATTCTCGCATTGCACCATAAACAGCAAACAGGCTGATCCTTTTTTCGTTCATTGCACTTTTCATTTTTTGAATATCATTGATATAAGTCAAGGCACGGAAGGCATTATCTATGCTAAAAATCAGGTATATTAATTGCAATCTTTTAAAATATCAAAAGAGGGAACCGTTATGATGAAAAAAATTGATTTGGATCCTGCAAGGAATTTTCATCCTGAGCATATGAAGAAATTCCTGGTCCACGATTCAGCCTATTTCCGGATTATAAATTTCAACCTTGGTGCCGGAGTTGTTTTTCCTGTCCATTCCCATGACCTTGACGGCCAGCTTTCCATTCTGGTCATTGAAGGGGAGGGAGAATTCCTTGGCAAAAATGATGCAGCTATCCCTGCCAAGACAGGTGATATCCTGATATCTGACATACAGGAACCGCATGGGGTCAGGGCTGTGACCAATATGCGCATTATTGTGACCATTGCTCCCCCTATTTAAAGAAAGGGGCATTGGTTCCAATTTTTGCAGGTAGGGTTTATGCAGATGGAGTTTGGTTTTCTCCCTGGATTTTAGTATGATGCTTTGGTAGCATTTAAAATGATCTTCCTGAAATCGTGACGGAAAATTGTTAAAACCGGGTGGGCCAGTGTTTTTCAAATGATATTTGAGAGGCAACGCCAACCTTCCAACTCACCTTGAGATATAGAAAGAACCGCCCTACAGGGCTGCCGGCGGCATCCAATTTCCTGTGTCATCGTCAGTTCGGCATGGAAAACCATTGCCGAACTGACTCTTTCTTGAACTTGGTACATCTACGGCAGCTCACGGATTCACAGTATTCTCTAACCAAAAACGCATTTTATGCCGGACGATATTCTCTATCCATTTGTTGCCCAGAAAATTTCCATCCAGGGACATAACCTTTCTTTTCTTGACCAAGGGCAGGGGCGGGTCATTGTCATGCTGCACGGCAACCCGACCTGGTCCTTCTTTTACCGTAATCTTGCAATTCTCCTGCAGGATAAATACAGGGTCATTGTTCCTGACCATATGGGCTGCGGTTTTTCTGACAAGCCGCAGGACTATTCCTACACCCTGAAAACCCATATAGATAACCTGGAAACCCTTCTGGTCGACCTTGATATTGAAAAATTCTCACTGGTGGTCCATGACTGGGGCGGCGCCATCGGCATGGGCTTGGCTGTCCGTATTCCTGAACGGGTGGAATCGGTTGTCGTTATGAATACGGCTGCCTTCCCCTCGCAAAGAATTCCTCTGCGGATAAGAATGTGCCGTGTTCCATTGCTTGGTGATCTTATTGTTCGTGGTTTCAATGGCTTTGCCCGTGGAGCTCTGACCATGGCAGTTGTAAACAAAATGGCACCGACAGTTGCCCGGGGGTACCTCGAACCCTATGATTCCTGGGCACACCGGATAGCTCTGCTGCGCTTTGTTCAGGATATTCCCCTGACGCCCAAAGATGCTTCCTGGAAGAGCCTGACGGAAATTGATCAAGGCCTGAAACTGCTGCAGGACATTCCCATGCTTATTTTGTGGGGTGGCAGGGATTTCTGTTTCACCCGTCACTTCTATAACGCATGGTTGCAAAGATTTCCCGGGGCGGAGAGTCATTTCTTTCCTGATGCCGGGCATTATGTTCTTGAAGACGCCTTTAATGCAATGGCCCCCCGGCTCACTACCTTTTTCCAGAAAAATATCACAGAATGAATTACAACATTGCACAGGTGCTCCCGGATACAGCCAAAACCTGTCCCGACCGAACCGGTTTGATATGTAAGAAAGGCAGGGGCTATCGGTCCTGGACATTCGAGGAGATGAATAATATTGCGGACTGGTACGCCTACAGGTTGTCAGAGAAGGGTGTCAGGCGAGGCGACCGGGTCATGCTGATGGTCAGGCCTTCCCTTGAGTTTATTACACTTACCTTTGCTCTTTTCAAGATCGGGGCAGTTATCATCCTGATCGATCCCGGCATGGGATACAAGAACCTGCTTCGCTGTATCGGACAGGCGGAACCTGAGATTTTCATCGGCATAGTCAAGGCCCATCTGTTCAAACTCATTTTTCCGCGCCCTTTCAAAACTGTGCGCATTTCAATCTGTACAGGCTCGTCCCTGGGCCTGTTCGGCCCTTCTTTTTCAGCAGTAAATGCTGAAAATAAGTCATCCGGCGGAACTCCGTTTCCGACTGCCGAAATGCAGGCTGATGACCTGGCCGCCATACTTTTTACTACGGGCTCCACAGGTCCTCCCAAGGGTGTACGATACGAGCATTCCATTTTCCAGGCACAGCTGAAACTAATCAGGGAATACTACCGAATCGGGCCCGGCGATATCGATCAGCCGGCCTTCCCGCTCTTTGCCCTTTTTTCAACGGGGCTTGGTGCCTGCTCAGTGATACCGGAAATGAATGCGGCAAAACCTGCCCAGGTCGATCCCGCCAAGTTCATCAAGACAATCAAAGCATACAGTGTCACCTATTCTTTTGGTTCCCCGGCGATCTGGAATGTTGTCAGCAGGTATTGTCTTGACCATAACATCAAGCTGCCGTCAGTAAAAAATATTCTTATGGCAGGAGCACCTGTACCGGGTGCATTGCTTGCAAGGACCGTATCCATTCTTCATGAAGGTGCTGAAATCCACACACCTTACGGAGCCACCGAGTCTTTACCAGTAGCCTCAATAACAGCAAGGGAAATACTTGCTGATACGTGGGAAAAAACCAGGGCAGGCAATGGGGTATGCGTTGGAAAACCACTGCCGGACATTACCATTAAAATAATTGAAACCGCGGACGAGCCCATTGAAAATTGGGATGAATCATTGCTTGTGCCGGATTATGTGAAAGGAGAAATAGTAGTCAAGGGGCCGGTGGTCACCAGGGGGTATGATAATAATGACCGGGAAAATCACCTGGCTAAAATTGCAGATGGTGATGAATTCTGGCACCGTATGGGTGATCTGGGATATTTTGACGAAAAAGGCCGGGTGTGGTTTTGCGGACGCAAGAGCCACCGGGTCATAACCGGGTCCACCACGATGTACACCGTGTGCTGTGAAGCTTTATTCAACGAACATCCTGCAGTCTGCAGATCGGCCCTTGTCGGAATCGGGCCGGCCGGGGAGCAGGTTCCGGTTATAATTGTCGAATTGTATGACAAAAAGGTTCAACGAGAAACTCTGCTTGCAGAGTTACACGAGATAGCACGACAAAATGATATTACCCGGTCAATAAAACACTTTTTAATTCATCCGGATTTCCCTGTTGATATCAGGCATAATGCCAAGATTTTCAGGGAAAAACTTGGCATATGGGCCACTGGGAAACTTTCCAGCCAAATCAGATTTGCGCAGGAACAGTCATGAAAGCTTTTGTTACAGGTGGCGGTGGTTTCCTCGGATCAGCCATTGTCCGACAACTGGTGCATAAAGGTGTCGAAGTTGCTGTGTTCGGGCGCAATTATTATCCGCACCTGGAAAAGCTTGATGTGCAACAGTTTCAGGGAAATATTGGGGACAGTGATATCCTGATCCGTGCCATGCAGGGATATGACACTGTTTTTCATGTTGCTGCCAAGGCGGGCATTTGGGGTGCGAAATACGAATTTGAACAGACTAATGTTGTAGGTACACGGAATGTTTTGGGAGCATGTTTTGCCAGCGGTGTTGAAACATTGGTATATACATCAACGCCCAGTGTTGTTTTTGACCGCAGCGATTTGCGTGGTGCTGATGAAACAACACCGTATGCCAGACGGTTTTTATGTTATTATGCATCAAGCAAGGCCGTGGCTGAACAGATGGCGCTGGCTGCCAATTCAGAGGTGTTAAAAACCTGTGCCATTCGCCCTCATCTTATATGGGGTCCCGGCGATCCCCATCTCATTCCCAGGCTGGTGGAGAGGGGCAAACGCAGACAATTGAAAATAATAGGCAATGGCAGCAATCTGGTAGATATTTCCTACATTGATAATGTTGCCGAGTCACATATTATGGCAGCAGAAAATTTAAATTCTTCTGCAACTGCTGCAGGCAATGCTTATTTTATTTCCCAGGGTGAACCGGTAAATCTCTGGAACTGGATAAATGAACTTTTCGCCCGTCTTGGCATTGAACCAGTGACGAATAAAATAGGTTTTGGTTCTGCGTATGCCCTTGGGACACTCCTGGAGGGTATACACATGTGGTTCAACTTAGACAAGGAACCGAAAATGACCAGGTTTTTGGCGGAACAACTTGCCAAATCCCACTGGTTTTCCATAGACAATGCAAGGCGTGATCTTGGCTATGCCCCGCGTATTTCTACCTCCGCCGGGCTTGAACGGGTTACACATTGGCTTTCGGCAACACAGAAAAAATAAAACAAAATGAAACATTTGACTAAACTTATACTGGTTCTGTTCATAAGTGCCAGCTTCCAGCAGAATCTTTACAGGGCCAACCCTGCTTTTGCGTTTTCAGTGGGTGAGGAAAAAGAGGTTGGGGAGCAGTTGCTTACTATGGTGCGTAAGGGTTTCACCCTTATAGATGAACCTGACGTCATCCAGTATATCAATGAATTGGGCCAGGGAACGCTTGCAGTGGCAGGATCCCAATACTTTGATTATCATTTTTTTGTTATCAGCAACAAGGAACTCAATGCCTTTGCCGCCCCTTCCGGACTGATATTCTTTCATAGCGGCCTTGTCGAATCCCTTGACAGTGAAGAAGAACTTGTCGGCGTTATGGCCCATGAAATAGGCCATGTGGTAAGCCGGCACCTGGCAGACAGAATCAGGAAAACCGCCAAGATAAGCGCCGTAACCATGCTGGGAGTGCTCCTGGGCATTGCCCTTGGCGCAGGCCCGCTTTCTGAGGCTATTATTGCAGGCTCTGCGGCGGCAGGGCAATCAGCAGCCCTCTCCTTCAGTCGTCTCGATGAGGAAGAGGCTGACCGTTTGGCTTTTAAATGGATGCAGGAACAGAATCTTGATCCCGGTGAAATGGTAAACATGCTGCATGAAATCCACACCATGAACCGCTACCGTATGGGATATGTACCGCCTTATCTCCTTACCCATCCCGGCCCGGATGTCCGCATGAGCTATATACAGGACCTCATTCTTTTCAGTGAGCAGAAAAAATATGTCACAGTTGACCAATTTCCCTTCCAGAGATTCAAAAGCAGGGTAATCAGCCTGAGCAGAGATCCCGTGCAGCTTGTCTCATATTACCAAAGAGCAACAGCGACCATGGAACCTGATTCTCAGGCAGCAGCCATGGCTTATTATGTTCTGTCCCAGGCATATCTTGCTGCCGCAGACTTTGATAAAGCTGAGAAATCATTAGGCAAGACCATGGCATTTTTCCCGGACAAGCAAATTTTAAAGGCTGATCTGGGTATTATTTACCTTAAAGCCGGAAAATTTAATGAAGCACTTGGCCTGCTGCAGGAGACCCGAAGGCTTGAGCGCAGCAATGCATATGCAAGTTTTTATCTGGCCCAGGCCTATGAAAAAACTGGCAAATTGCAGGCGGCCTCGGAATTGTATGAAGAACTGCTTGTCATGATGCCTGATTATGCAAAATTGTATTACCAGTTGGCTAACATCAAGGCCAAGCTAAACAAAGAGGAGGAAGGGTTTTATTACTACGGATACTATTATTGGTATGAAGGAAACCTTCTGAGTGCCAAGACCCATTTTGCCAGAGCAGTTGCACTTCTGCCGAAGGATGGCCAGAAAAAAGCCGATGCGGAAAATATGCTGCGAAAAATTTCACGGTTTGAAAAAGAACAGTAGAAATTGCATTTGCTAGAAGCTCTAAAATCGAAAGAAATTGCCGCAGAAAAACCTTGAAATATGGCATGCAATAATTTTTGATACGTCATTCTTCTTTTAGCAACCTTTTTACGTGCCATTTTCTTCATGTTGAAAAATGACACGTAAGGAACATTTAATGGCCCGCAAACGGTTTCTCACATCCATCTTATTGATCTCAATCATTGCGGTTCTCTTCCTGCCAGTCTATACCAATTTATATCTCTATCCCGCATTTACCAAACATCTTCTCGCCGATGCAGAGGATTCTGCAAAACAACTGGCCAGTCATCTTGCAAATTATATAAAAGAGCCGGAAAACGATCTGGGCTACGAACATATAACAAATGACGTCATGGAAGAAGTTAACGAAATGCTTGTTGATTTTGGGTGCGAGAAGGTTAAAATTTTTGCCCCAAGTGGTGAAATTATTTACTCCACTGATCCTGAAGACATCGGTACCATCAATACCAAGGACTATTTTAAGCCTGTAGTAAAAGAGGGAACGGACTACACGACCGTCGTCAAGAAGAACAACTTGACGACCGAAGGCCGGATGGTAACTGTTGACGTAATTGAAACATATGTCCCTCTCATGTTTGGGGAGAGGATAGTTGGTGCCAGTGAGGTTTATTTTGAGATCACGGAACACCGTAAAAATATTGAAACCCTCGTTCGCCAGTCTTCGGTCATTGTAATTCTTATCACCACCATCCTGCTCATGGCTGTTTTTTCCACGCTTTACAGGTTAAATAAAAGCATGCTTGCCCGTGAGCAGGCGGAAAAAGAGCTGTCATGCCATCGTGACCAGCTTGAAGAGCTGATCAATGAACGCACGATAGAATTACGGGAGGCCAACATTCAGCTGCAGGCAGATATTAAAAAACGGCAGCTGGCGGAAAAGGCCTTGCGCGAATCTGAAGAAAAATATCGCGGTCTGATTGAAACTGCCAGTGAGGCAATTATTGTCATTGATTATGAAAGTAGGAAAATAATAGACGTCAACAGGAAAGGACTTGAGCTTTTAGGCAGATCAGCTGATGAGATTATCGGGATGCATCATTCACAAATCCATCCATCAGATGAGACCGAAAAGTATACCTGGTTGTTCAAAAAAAGTGCCACGTACCTCTCCCCTCCTGATATTGCCTACCATGTGCTGAACAAGGATGGATCGCGGATTCCCGTTGAGATAAGCACGAGTATCATGGAATTGGAAGGCAGAAAAATCATTCAGGGTATTTTCAGAGACTTGCGGGAGAAGATCAAGCTGGAAGAAGAAATTCAGAAAGCCCAACGGCTTGAGTCAGCCGGAGTGCTTGCCGGCGGCATGGCCCATGATTTCAATAACCTGCTTACTTCTATTCTCGGTAATGTTTCCCTCGCCAAGGTCTTTGCAGACCCGGAGGGCAAGGTCTACGAGAGGCTTACGGAAACAGAAAAGGCCGTTATGCGGGCAAAGAATCTGACTCAGCAACTTCTGACCTTTGCCAAGGGGGGAGTTCCGGTGACCAGAACGGTTGACCTTTCCGATACCATTGTTGAGTCTGCAGAATTTGCCCTGCGCGGGGCAATACTGAAATGTGTATATCAGATTGCTGAGAATTTGTGGCCGGTCGAAGCAGATCTGGGTCAAATAAGTCAGGTAATTCATAATCTGGTTATCAATGCCTATCATAGTATGCCAAATGGCGGTTCCTGCAGAGTAGAGGCACAAAATATCCTGAACCGCGATGCTGCTTCCATTCCGCTGCCAGAGGGCAGGTATGTTAAGATTTCAGTACAAGATTTTGGCAGCGGCATACTACCTGAACATTTAAATAAGATCTTTGATCCTTTTTTTACCACCAAGAGAAGCGGGACCGGACTGGGACTTCCAACCGCCTATTCAATTATCAAAAAGCATGGGGGGCTCCTTACCGTTGACTCAGAAGTTGGCAAGGGCTCCATTTTTCACATTTTCCTCCCGGCCTCGGACAAAACTGAGCTGCCAGCTGCTAAGAACAAAACTTATCCCGGACTTATCACAGGCAAGGGCAGGATTCTTCTCATGGACGACGAGGAATTCCTGCTGGAGATGACAACTGAACTCCTGCAGCATCTTGGCTATACTGTGGAGACGGCAAAAGATGGAAAAGAGGCCCTTGATCTGTACAAAAAGGGTCTTACAAGCGGGCAAAAGCATACTGTTGTTATCATGGACTTGACAATTCCAGGCGGTATGGGAGGGAAAGAAACCATACGAGAGCTCAAAAAAATTGATCCAGATGCAAAAACCATTGTTTCAAGTGGTTATGCCACCGATCCGATCCTCTCCAACTTCAAAGAGTATGGTTTTGATGCCATGTTGCCTAAGCCCTACGAGGTGGAGGAACTGGCCAAAATTCTACACAAGGTCATTCACCTGTCCGACTAAAGAATTTCAGTCCTGTACACCCGCATCTCTTGGATTTTCTGCATCAAGGCTGACACAGCATGTAACAAATAATGGAGATAGCACATAAAATGATGAAAAAGAAAACATTATTGTCATGGAGCAGCGGCAAAGATAGCGCCTGGGCTCTCCATGTGCTGCGCCAGCAGCATGATATTGAAGTTGTGGGTCTTTTCTGCACGTTTAATAAGAAATTCGAACGCGGCGCAATGCATGCAGTAAGAAATGAGTTAATTTGCCAACAGGCGGAAAGTATTGGACTGCCCCTGCAGCTCATCCCAATTCCAGATCCATGCAGCGATTCTGAATATAAAAGAATTATGGCGAATTTTATTGAACAGGTAAAATCTCAGGGAATTGACACTATTGCTTTTGGCGATCTGTTCTTAGAGGAGATACGCAGTTACCGGGAAGAGAGTCTGGTAGGAACCGGAATCACACCGCTTTTCCCGATTTGGGGAATACCAACAAATGAACTTTCTAAAGAAATGATCAACAGTGGTCTTCGTGCAAAAATTACCTGCATTGATCCCAAATATCTCCCAGCAGAATTTGCCGGGCATGAATATGACAGCACTTTTCTTGAGCAGATTCCAGACGCCATAGATCCATGCGGGGAAAAAGGTGAATTTCACAGTTTTGCTTATGGTGGTCCTATGTTTAAAAACAAACTAAATATCAGTGTGGGGGAAACTGTAACTCGAGATGGCTTTGTATACACCGATTTATTACCAGAAGAATAGTGGTTCTGGCGTAAATGAAAAATGAGTCTTGACCAAAAGTAATTAATTCAGTAAGAATATTTATTAATCAGGTGCTCATTTGAGAGCATAAAAGGGAACTCCGTGCAATTCGGAGACGGGCCCGCCGCTGTAACCGGGGACGAAAACCGCAGTTTGTCACTGTCCGCTTGAGAAGGATGGGAAGGCGCGGCAAGTAGAATGATCCGGAAGTCAGAAGACCTGCCTGAAGTTTTACATGATATACCTCCGCGGACAGAGGTGTGTGTGATCTGGTGGATAAAAAGGGACATCCTGGGTCGATGAAAATCGGTCCGGGATTTTTTTTTGCCCCCGGACCCTTGATGAAAATTTTTTAAAGGAGAATGTACATGCAACACGAACAAGCGCATTTAAAAATGACTCTTCTGCTGATAAGGGACTGGGATGGTTTTCAGGTAGCCATGCGAGAAATCATGCAGCATTCAAAGAGGAAAAGCGTCTGATGGAAAAGAAAATTTTATATTCAAGCGTTGTTGTCCTCATGCTATTCCCTGTTGCAGGTATAGCAGAGGAAACTGCAGAGAAAAAGATGAAAACGCTGGACGAGGTGGTTGTGACAGCCACCAAAACCGAGGAAACAAGACAGGATATTCCCAACAGCGTCATCCTCTATGATCAGTATGATATAGAGGATGTCCCTGCCATAAGCATTGGAGAACTGATGGCAAATGATCCGGGTATTGACTGGCGAACCCAGGGAGACTCCGGTGGCGCTGCTCAGACTATTCATATCCGCGGCATGAGCGGAGAGGCCACCCAGGTTTTCATCAACGGCGTCAACATCAATTCTCCCTCACTGGGTCTTGCCGAAGTCGGCCGTCTGCCCCTCAATAACATTGCCAATATCGAGGTAGTGAAAGGCTCTGGTTCCCTGCTGTACGGAACCGGTGCCATGGGAGGTACCGTTTCAATTTTTACCAAAAGGCCTACTCGAGATATTGTCGATCTTAAAGTAGAAGGAGGTGTAGGTACAGAACAGACCTATCACCTGGGATTTGAAAACGGCTTGTTTTTCAGCAATACCATGGGATATTTTCTAACTGCCAGTTATGATGAAACCGATGGATTCCGTTCCAACTCAGACCTTGATCACAAGGATGTGTCATTGAACCTGGTGCTGGATACAGGCGACAAGCTGGACCTAAGCCTCTACGGCCAGTATCTTGACCGGGATTTTGGCAGGCCAGGAGTCAAGCCGCCGGACGGCACTGAAGCCTTTTATATAGGAGATGTGGCAGTCTATGACAGTGAATCCGCCAGCCTGCTTGACAGGGGCGGCGATAAGGACGGCCTTCTGGTCCTTACCGCAAACAGCAAGTTAAATGATATGCTGAACATAACTGTATTGGCTGATATTACATCAATGGAGAATTATAACTATTTGCGGTATGTGAACAGCTTCAGTTTCCCTGCGACTTTACCTGGCGCTGAATCATGGACAACCAACACTGTTTATGAGATTGAGGGGAATATGGATATCGCTTTTTCTGACCGAGGCGATCTGCTCCTGGGGGCAGAATATATACAATATGACTGGGAAAATGAAAGTGTTAATCTGGATGGTACAGGCCAGAGGTTTGAGGACAGCAGGACTATAATTGACGCAGACCTTCACAGCACCGGCATTTATGGTGAATTGCAGTACCAGCTCTTTTCACCAATACGAGCACTTGCCGGCCTGCGCTATGAAGACAACTCCGAATTTGGCAATGAAACTCTACCGCGTTTTGGTATTGTCGCCACCCCCTGGCAGAATACGGCGCTGAAGTTAAGCAGCGGCAAGCATTTCGCAGCACCGACCCCCAATGATCTCTTTTGGCCCGATGACGGCTTCAGCAAGGGGAATCCTGATCTTCTTCCGGAAACCGGCTGGCATTCAGACATTACCTGGGAACAATCCTTAAAAGATGACCGTATCTTCTTCTCAGCCTCATACTTCCACTGGACAATAGACGACAAAATCCAGTGGGAGCCTGATTCCAATGGTATTTATTCACCGGTCAACCTGCGTTCTTTTACCGGGGACGGTTTTGAAGCAGGAGCAAAGTTCAAACTGATGGCCAACCTCCAGTTAGGCCTTGACTATACGTACATCGATGCCGTGGAAGAAAGCAGGGCCTATACGGTTATGGACTATGGCTGGCCCCCTGATTTCCCGGCCAATTTCGAATATGACTGGGTAGAAAGGAGAGCAGCCTATACACCGCAGCACCTGTTCAAAGGTGCTCTCACCTACTTTACAGATTTCGGCTTGACTCTTTCGGCAGTTGCCCGCTACACAGGTGACAGGGTTACCTACCGGACCGAAACGGACGGTTTTTATCCGAACACAAAAACCGTTGCATATGATATGGACAGCTACTGGACCTTTGACATGAAATTGGTGCAACAAATAAAAGATCACGTGTTTATCACTTTGTTAGGCACGAACCTGTTTGACGAAGAGTATGATACCTATTTGGACTCATTTACTGACTACAATACTTATGCCACCACTGTGGAAGGATATCCGGGGGCAGGCAGGTCTGTTTTTGTTAAACTGGCGTATGCATATTAACTGAAGTTTATAAGAAAAAAGGATAATATCTTATAAATATTTATACTTTGATGGTAAAAACATGATTGATCTTTTCTTCCATGGCGGGCCTGTAATGTATCCTTTACTGGCCTGTTCAATCCTGGTCCTGACCGTGGTCATCGAACGGCTGTTTTTCTGGGCCTCGGTTGATTTTACCCGTAACAGGCAACTCATAGAGGATGTTCTGGAGCTCTGCCGTCAGGGAGACTGGGAAGCGGTGCGTGCCAGGGTGTCAGGCTCCAAGGATTTTATTGTCCGGGTTCTGGTAAGCGGGATACTGCACCGTGATTTTTCCATGACAAAAGCCATGGAAGCTACAGCAGCTGAGGAAATAAGGAATATGCGGCGCTATATGGGAGTCCTGGATACCATGATCACCGTGGCGCCGCTGCTCGGTATTTTCGGTACGGTCATTGGCATTATTGGTTCGTTTGAGGCACTGGGCACTGCCGGTATTGACCAGCCCCAGGCCGTGACCGCCGGTATTGCCCAGGCCCTGATCACCACGGCAGCGGGCCTCGGCATTGCCATACTCTCAGTTTTTCCGTACAATTATTTTAATTCCAAAGTGGAAAAAGCAGTACTCAATATCGAGAAATATGCCACCAGCCTAGAGATCGTCTATGAAAAGCTGGAAGGCAAGCCGGAGGCATCCGAACCATGAAGGTGCCGAGCAGCCGTCTGGGAATTAAAAAAACCCGCATTGAGATGCTGCCGTTGATTGACGTCGTCTTCCTTCTGCTCGTATTTTTTATCTATGCCATGCTTTCCATGGCAGTGCACCGCAGCCTGCCCGTGTCTCTTCCGGTTTCCTCGGCAACGGAAATTCGTACTGAAGTAAATCTGATAATAACTGTCAATGACAATGGAGAAATTTTCCTTGATAATACAAGCGTTTCCCAGGAAGAACTGCAGACGTTTTTGCTGAAAGAGAAGCAAAAGGAGACCGATAATAAATCTGTTCAGGTAGACTTGTTTGCAGATAAGGCGCTTTCCTATCAGGAGTTGTACCGTGTCCTTGATATTATAAGAACTGCAGGAATATCAAATGTTTCATTACAGGCTGACATCCCTAAATAGCCGATCCAGAATGCTTATTGCCGTTCTTCTGGCAACACTGATCCACGCGGGCCTTATGAACTTTGAATTTGCCTCAAAGCCTGTTCTTGCCCCAAGTGTATCACTTCCCCGTTCAGTCAGTGTTTTTCTGGGACAGAGGAACATGGCTGAAACACCCGTGATGCAGACAGAAAAAGCATCAAGTGCGGAACCTGTTCCAAAGGAACAACAGAAAGCAGGAACAGAACTGAAAAAACCTCTTTTGCAGGAAATCTCTACTGTGAAAGAAAAACCTACCAGTCAGCTTCCGCAGCCGGTCTTGCCACAAAAAACCGTCAAGCAGCCTGCTGTTGAAACGACAAAACCTGCAGCGCAGAGCTCGGAATACACTCAAAAAGATTTATTGCCGGCCCCAGGCGAAGCTGCAAAGGCTCAAGAATCTGCCACACCGGCAGAACCTCTTACGGCACAGGAAAATGACGGGGTAATCCTGCCGGGAACGATGCAGATGGCATATCCGCGTTACCAGTTGAACGCTCCGCCGACATATCCTGGCCTGGCAAGGAAAAGAGGGCAGGAGGGTACAGTTTTCCTAAAGGTTCTTGTTAACAAAGAGGGCAGGGTGGACGAGCTTGAAATTAAAACCTCAAGCGGTTTTACACTGCTTGACCGTGCTGCAGTATCAGCTGTTCGGAAGTGGAGTTTCGAACCCGGAAGGCGGGGAGAAGAAAGGGTGCCGATGTGGGTCAGGGTGCCTGTAATTTTTAAACTGAATAAATAGTACTCAGGTATTTGTTTCATGTCAAAAAAGACTCATATAATTCTTGTTTTTGTATTTATATTCCTGTTGCAAGCAGTTCTTCTCATTGCAGGGTCGGTGACTGATCAGGTTGGCAGAACCCTCGTAGTACCTGAGAATCCCACGAGGGTTATCGCGCTTGCTCCCAGCATCACGGAGATCATCTATGATCTGGGACAGGAAAAAAGACTTGTCGGGGTAACCCAGTACAGCACTTATCCATCAGAAGCGGAATTACTGCCCCGTGTCGGCTCATATGTCCGTCTTGACATAGAAAAAATTGTCGCCTTGAAACCTGATCTCTGTCTGGCTACAAAGGATGGCAATCCAAAACATATAGTGGACAAGATCGTCAGTCTCGGCATACCAGTCTATGTCATAAATCCGCAAAATCTTCAACAGATCATGGATACAATTACCAGGCTTGGATCCCTGTTACATGCTGAACAAACTGCAGCAGCGTTGGTTTCTGACATGGAGAAAAGAATAGGGCAGGTACAGGCACGGGTTAAAAACATGCCTGACAGGCCGCGTGTATTTTTCCAGATCGATGCAGAACCGCTCTTTTCAGCGGGCACAGATACCTTCATTCATGAACTGATCGAGCTGGCTGGAGGGATTAACACAACTGCAGGGGAAGTTTCCTATCCCCGCTATTCCTGGGAGGATATTATCGTGCTGCAACCAGAGATAGTCCTGATAAGTTCCATGGCAGGAGGATTGGCACCGGAATATCTCTTAAATTCCTGGAAAAAATGGAACCTTTTATCAGCGGTAAAAAACGACCAGATATTTGTTGTGGATGCCGAACTGTTTGACCGTCCAACCCCCAGGCTGGTTAATGGTCTTGAGGTTATTGCAGCAATTATTCATCCTGAACTTTTTATTAAAAGCGATCAGAAGTTGGAAGAATGAATACGCCCATTGGCAAAAAAATTGTACTCACCACATTTCTGCTGGGTACAGTTCTCATATTGATCAGCATAATTGCTATTTCCGCAGGCTCGTCTGGTGTACATTTTTGGGAAACCCTGGCTATCCTGGCTGGGAAAACTAACCCCGATTCTGCGACGGCAACAATACTCTATCAGATACGTCTGCCCAGGGTAATTCTTGCAGCATTTGTTGGAGGCAGCCTGGCTCTCGGTGGGCTGGTTTTCCAGGCCCTGCTGCGCAACCCCCTGGCAGAACCATATATACTTGGCATTTCCGGGGGATCTGCAATTGGAGCTATCCTTGCAATGCTCCTAGGGCTGTCTTATTTCCCGGGGGTTACAATCTTTTCTTTTACCGGAAGTCTTCTGGTTTTGGCATTTGTCACAACACTTGCAGGCACGACCATGGGAAATACCATGCTCAGCAGAGATTCCCTCCTGCTTGGCGGAGTGATGATGAATGCTTTCTGTGCTGCGGTCATCATGTTCCTCATCTCCATGACCCGATCATTCCAGGTCCAGCATATTCTCTACTGGCTGATGGGAGACCTGGCCACAATGCAGAAAGGACAACTGCCGATACTTTTACTGGTATTTCCCTGTTTTGTTATAATTTTCATTTTAGCCCGCCCCATGAATCTTCTCCTTCTTGGCAGGGAAACAGCCGCAGCCATGGGAATTAATGTAAAAAGCATCGTTATGCTGCTCCTTGTTATAACATCACTTATGGTCAGCATTATTGTAAGTTTATCCGGTCTTATAGGGTTTGTCGGACTTGTTATTCCCCATATTTTCAGACTTTTACTTGGACCTGATCATCGTCTGCTTGTCCCGTCATGTTTGCTGGGTGGTGCTTCATATCTTATTGTATGTGACCTTCTTGCCAGGGTTCTCCCCTCATCCGGTGAACTGCCGGTCGGCATTATCACAGCCCTGATCGGTGCTCCGCTTTTCATCGTATTATTATTGCGGAGCAGGACATGAGTCACATTTTAGATATAAACAATATATCATTGAGTTTCCGAGATAATTTTATTTTGTCAAATGTCTCGCTTGAGGTGTCAGCAGGAGAGTTTTTTGTCATAATCGGACCGAACGGTGCCGGGAAAACCAGCCTGTTAAAAGTTCTTTCAGGTCTTCAAAAAGCACAAAAGGGTACGGTTACTATCAAGGATAAAAATATCTTGAATTACAGGCGGCGCAATCTTTCGCAGATCATGGCAATTGTCCCCCAGCATATCGAGGTGGGATTCCCCTTTACAGTTGCTGATACAGTAATCATGGGACGATCGCCCCATCTGGGTATCCTTGGCATGGAAGGGGAAAATGACTTTCACATTGCCGAGGAAGCAATGAAATTCACTGATGTGTCCCACCTAACTGACCGCAAGCTCTTCCAGTTAAGCGGTGGGGAACTGCAACGGGTCATTATTGCCCGGGCCATCTGCCAGCAGCCTGAGATAATCTTGCTTGATGAACCGACAACCGCCCTGGACCCGGCCCACCAGTTAAAAATTATGGATCTGATGGAAAAATTCCGCCGGGAACATGGAACCACCATCATCATGGTTTCCCATGATTTGAATCTGGCATCCATGTATGGCGACAGGGTGCTGCTCCTGAAGAGCGGCAGGGTTGTCAAAACGGGCGATCCCAAGTCAGTGCTCAATAAAGAGCTTCTTGAGGATAGTTACGGTTGCCGGATACAG
>Ga0210109_1000002_pt1 | contig 58279 bp, 53 predicted proteins | sample China_Bullhead_C_FD_184857 | JGI IMG/M metagenome (GOLD analysis project Ga0210109, IMG submission 184857) | Wetland microbial communities from San Francisco Bay, California, USA, that impact long-term carbon sequestration -... | ecosystem: Environmental > Aquatic > Marine > Wetlands ...
TAAGTGAATGTGTCTGTGCCGTTAAAGTTTGCGTTCGGAGTGTAAGTAAAAGTACCATCACCGTTATTGGCCACAGAGCCGTTAGTCGCCTGGACGGTGACATCCCAAGCCACGATGGTTCCATCTATATCATAATCATTACCCGTGACATCGATGACCTGGGAGGTATCCTCAGCAGTCGAAGCTAAATCATCAACAGCCACCGGCGCATCATTTGCCGGGTTAACCGTAAGAGTGACCGTAGCAGTATCCGTGCCGCCCTGACCGTCACTGGTAGTGTAGGTAAAGCTGTCACTGCCATTGTAGTCTGCATCAGGAGCGTAGTTTAAGGTACCGTCGGAATTCTCGGTCACGGTACCATGATCCGGCTGGGTGAAAGACTCTACTGTAAGCGAATCACCATCAAGATCAGTGTCATTGGCAAGTACATCAATATTAATAGAGCTGTCTTCCGCAGAGGTTCCTGTATCATCAACAGCCACCGGTGGATCATTTACCGGATTAACCGTAAGGGTGATCGTAGCAGTATCTGTGCCGCCCTGACCGTCACTGATAGTGTAGGTAAAGCTGTCACTGCCATTGTAGTCTGCATCCGGAGCGTAGTTTAAAGTGCCGTCGGAATTCTCGGTCACCGTGCCATGATCCGGTTGGGTGAAAGACTCTACTGTAAGCGAATCACCATCGAGATCAGTGTCATTGGCAAGAACATCAATATCAATAGAGCTGTCTTCCGCAGAGGTCCCTGTATCATCAACAGCCACCGGTGCATCATTTACCGGGTTAACCGTGATTGTAACAGATGCGGTGTCTGTACCCCCCATACCGTCACTGATGGTGTATGTAAAAGTGTCATTGCCGTTGAAATCTGCATCAGGAGTGTATACTAAATTGCCCTGAGTATCAGTTGTAACTTCACCATTGCTTGGCTGGGAGTAGCCGGTGATGGTTAAGGAATCACCATCCACGTCTGTATCGTTGTTCAGCAGTGTTGCCGGTTCGATGGTCAGCGCAGTATCTTCAGAAGTGGTTAATGAGTCATCATCAGCTGCAAGATCATTATTGGCATCCGGCGGGCTGTTTTGCGCATCATCAAATATACCGGGAATCGGATCTACTGTGTCTCCAGTTATACCAGTAGTTTCAGCACCGCTTGTAATTTCACCTTCATGGGTGACCCGGGCAAAATTGGCAACCGGATGACCACCACCGGCTACAGAGGTCCCGCCAGCGGCAGGAGCTTCTAATTCGACAGTCGGGTCAAAGCCTTCAGCAAGAAGCGCTTCCTGGATCTCCTGAATCTCAGCTGTTGAGGCTGCAATGTCTTCTTCTGTAACACCGGCAAATATGTCCTCATCTATGATAATATGACTCATCCTGCCAATATCTATCTGAGACGCTGCAGGGTCATTAATTATAATGGAAACCCTGCCATCGCTTTCAGTAATAATCCTGTCATAGGCAAAGACAGGGCTGTTTGGTGAAAGGATACGTTCAGTGCCGTCGATTGATATGGCCTTTGCATTGCCATAGAGAATGGCAACACTTCCAATTGGCTGATTGCCTGTTTCCATTGTGATTCCTGCTGGTTGCATTATTATTTCTCCCTGTTTACAAGTATATTTTCACTAATTTAAGGGTGTGTATATTTCGATTATCTGCACTTTTATTATATATATTAATGTTTAAAAATCTATTGTACCTTGGTACTAGATTGCTGTTATTCTTAAAAAAATATCTGTTCAAATTTCAAACTTCCAGTGAGCAAAAACACTCTGCTGATATCTGCTTATGGTAAAGATTCAACAAATTATGCCGAATATTAAGTTGTTAAAAAGTTTTATCGGCCGGGAATAGTGTTGTTTGAACGTGATGAAAGAAAATCGTTGGGCGAAGCCTCAATTTTAAACCAGGTGGCAGATATTAGGGCAGAGCTTGATGACAACAGGACAGAAAGAAAAAAGAATCAACTTTATAATCCTCTAGTTTGCTCTGGAATTGTTGGTTGAAGAGGAAGAAAAGAAACTGGTCAAGCATTTACGTGAAATTGAACTGGAATGGGCTGCCGGGAAAGAAGTTTATGGAAACCGGATAATAAATAAAAAAATAAAACCGGAGCGGGTTTTACTGTTCCGGTTTTATTTTGTTCTAGCAAAATATTTTAAGAAGCCCGCAGCTTATGCCGCTGGAAGACTGACGGAGATATCAGGCATTTCCTTCCGCAGGGTTTTACCGATTTTTTTTAAAAGCCGTGCTTCAATCTGTCGGATACGTTCCCTTGATATATGAAACTGTTCAGCAATATTTTTTAGAGAGCGGGAGTCATCCTGCAGCAGCCTGTCTTCCAAAATCACTTTCTCTCTTTCGCAAAATGAGTCTTTTTGTTTATCAAGTAACCCCTTGATTTTTTCAATAATTTCTCGTTTAGCAGCGATTTCTTCAACGGATGGACCATTCTGGGCCAGCAGGTCTTTATGTTCGGTCGTAGAGTCTGGGCCGACAGGGCTTTCAAGAGAAATGTCAGGGCCATTAAACCGCTGTTCCATCTCAACGATATCTTTTTCCCGAACCTCCAGGCGGTTGGCCAAAAGACTGCTTTCCGGTTTTATTCCCTGGGCTTCAAGGAGTTTTTTCTCTTTGTTTAATTTATAAAACAGTTTGCGCTGAGCCTGGGTAGTACCGAGTTTAACAAGTCGCCAGTTGTCCATGATAAATTTCAGGATATAGGCACGAATCCAGAAGGTAGCATAGTAAGAAAATTTTATACCCCTATTGGGTTCAAATTTATTGATTGCCTTGATAAGACCAATATTACCTTCTTGGACAAGGTCAAGAAAGTTGTTTGTCCAGTATTTCTGGAAGTCACCGGCAATTTTAACAACAAGGCGCAAATTGGCTGTAATGAGATCGTTGCCAGCCTGCAGGTCACCTTTTTTTTGATATCTGAGAACCAATTCCTCCGTTTCCTCCGTGTTCAGAAGTTTATAGGAATTTACATCCTGCATATATCTGAACAAGACCATTTGGTTTTGAGATTGTGCATAGTTTTTTTGATCTTTTATCGAATTGTTTATTTTCTCAATTTTCACACTCTGCGTATTCATCTGTTCATTATCCTGGTTGTGTTGTTCTGTATTTGTAATAGATTTAATTATTTGAAATATTTCAACAATCGTGCCAAAAAGAATAAAAGCTGATATTTTGTAGTTTTATTATGTAAAAACAACGACTAATGATGGGTGTACTGTGTAGCCAACTTCTAATTAGACAGGATTGCGCATGGATATTTTTTATCCAGAAGATATGAATGAGTGGAGAATATTCTTTAATTTGTTTCAGGTGTAGAAAACGGTAGAGGTATGAGACACATCCCGTTTATCTAGGTGCAGTATATTAATTTTATTAATAATCTCTGGTGGTTCTTTCTCCTTCACAGATTTCTTCAACGGTTTCACTGATCAATTGGCCATTATCCCAGTATCTCTTTGTAACTTTACGGCAATTTGTCTGTTGTGGGCCCTGTAAGGGAATGGCCTCAACAGCACGTCCATAGTTATCCACATAGACAACTCTTTTGTTGAGCACAGCTGCATCTCTTGCAGCCTGATAGTCCTGGTCAACAGCATTGCCTGCAATTGCACCAATGACAGTGCCAATACCGGCTCCAAGCAGCGTACCTTCAGTATCACGCCCTATTGCCTGACCCAGGAGCGCACCTATACCAGCGCCAATGGCAGCGCCTTTTTGCGTATTGTAGCGGTCTTGATACATGGGTGCGCAAGAGCTGGAAAGAAACATGATAGAAAGAAGTAAGACGCACAGGATATATTTTTTCATCGGGCTGCCTCCAGTTGTTTTCCGGGGAATATGATTTTACTCACAAATAGATCCACCTATAAAAGCAAGTCAAAAATAACTCAATTTAAAGACGAATAAGTAAATAAAAAAGTTTACAAATTTTCGACAACTTTAAAATTTTTATAATTATTTAATGTTGAAAAAATAAATAATTATAAAATAATAGATGGAAAACTGAGGAAAACAATTACATAAATGGGTAAAATGAGTATATTATGGATAACTGTATAGAGCAATGAATAGTATACATTGATTACTTTTGGGAAAGGTGCGAGCCCATGCTTACAAAAGAAGATATACTGCAATTTAAAATTTTCGAGGGGTTAAACCTTGAGGAACTTGATGCCGTTCTTTCTATAAGTCAGGAGGTTTCATACAAGTCCGGGTATGTAATCCTTGAGGAGTCCAGCTATGGGGCTGACTCTGATTTTTTTGTTATTTTACATGGTAACGTCAAGGTTGAATTAGCGACTAGCCAGATACTTTCTGAAGGAAAGATAAGCAAGAGACTTGCTGTTTTGAAAAGCGGAGAGATATTCGGGGAAATGGGACTATTGCGGAGTAAGCGTCGCTCAGCCCAGGTTTCTGCATATAGTGATTTGGTAGTAAGAAAAATCGACCAGAAAAAACTTTTTGAGCTCTTTGTGTATAATCCCAGACTTGGCTACCTGATCATGCGAAATCTCGCCGCTATTCTTTGTGATAGAATTACGGATATGAATTTTATGTGGCGTAATGAAATATAAGCCGCGCAATAAGATTGTATAAAACTAGTAATTTTTGGGATTGCAAATAATTACAACTCTGCTTTTATGAATATTAAACCTGACGAAGGTAGAAAACAAAAAAGTCATTTAAATAATTATAATGTCAAACGGAACCGTGCAAAGAAAACCCATGCGTTGGCATAAAAGGCTTGGCGCTTATCTCCTGGCGGCCGGCCTTGTAGATGAAGACACTCTTTCCAAGGCCTTGGAGATCCAGCGAAATCAAACGCACCCTAAAACCAGGATAGGCAAACTCCTCATCGAAATGGGTATGGCCGATGACCTCAATATTGCCAAAACCCTGGCCAGCCAGTTGAATATCGATTTTATCCATCTTAAAGATATAAAGATACCCAGAGAGGTACTGGGTATCATCCCTGAAAGTATAGCAACCAGCTCCATGATCGTTCCGATCAGTCGCAAGGGCAAGAAGCTTAAAGTTGCCATGGCCAATCCCCTTGAGCAGTATGTCATAGATGACCTGCGTTTTATTACTCAGCTCGATGTCGACATTGCAGTAGCACCTGAAAACGAAGTCCGGCAAGCCCTTGAGAGGTTTTATATCAATAACGTTGACAGTAATTTAGCCAACGAAAAAGATATTGATGCTTTTCTGGAGGTCATCGAGGATGAAAGACGTCTTGATGATGATGATGATGATATCCAGAATCTCATCGGGCTTACGTCGCAGGCGCCGGTTGTTAAATTTACCAATCACATCATAGCCAATGCCATCAAGTACAAGGCAAGTGACATCCATATTGAGCCGCGATATTCGGATACCATGATCCGTTACCGCATTGACGGCATTATGCGGGAAATACTGCAGGCCTCAAAGAAAAGCCATTTTTCCGTGGTTGCCCGCCTGAAAATCATATCCAATATGGATATCTCCATCCGCAGAAAACCTCAGGACGGCAGGGCCAGAATCAAATTCGGCAGCAAGGAATATGATCTGCGCCTCTCGACCATCCCTACATCCTATGGCGAAAAAGTCACCCTACGTATCCTTGATCCGGAGGGAGCCCAGTTACAGTTGGATGACCTGGGTTTTCCGGAATATGATCTACAAACGTTCAGGGACCTGGTGCACAGGCCGCAGGGCATTATCCTGGTCACCGGTCCCACAGGCAGCGGTAAATCAACAACCCTCTATGCCTGTCTCAACGAGTTAAATACGCCGGAGGTAAATATAATCACCATAGAAGACCCGGTGGAATATGACATTGCCGGGGTCAACCAGATACAGATCAATCCGCTCGCAGGGCTTACCTTTGCCTCCGGCCTGCGCTCCATACTGAGACAGGACCCGGATATTGTCATGGTAGGGGAGATTCGGGACAAGGAAACAGCCGCCATTGCTTTCCAGGCAAGCCAGACAGGACATCTTGTCTTTTCGACACTGCATACGAACGATGCCCCTTCAGCCGTGACCCGGTTGATTGATATGGGCATTGAGCCGTACATTATTTCTGCAGGCTTAAGCTGTGTCATGGGGCAGAGGCTTGTTCGAAAACTCTGTCCGAAATGCAGGCTCCCGGATCCGAAATCATCTGAATTGATCAAACGCTATAATGCATACCTGCCCAAAGAAATAAAACCCATTTTCTGGATAAACAAAGGCTGCGATGAGTGTCACTCGATAGGATATAAGGGCAGGGTAGGGGTTTATGAAACCCTGAAGATAAGTCGCGCTATTCAGGAGATTCTTGTTTCCAGGGTAACCATGACCGATGTACGGAAAGTTGCCGAAAAAGAAGGATTTCATATGCTTGCTTATGATGGCTTGCAAAAAGCGATAAAGGGCATTACCTCCCATAAAGAGTTGGTGCGGAATGTGTCAATACAGAATCTTGATGATTTGTTATTGGCTCAGTCCAAAGATACAGACGCATAAAAAAACAGTAAAATTTCTTGGCATACCATCCTTTTTCCAGCTGTTTTCTATAATACGCTCATATTTCTAAGCTTCTGGGAGCTTGGGTTCTTTTTTTATTTCAGCTAAGAAAATATTAGTCTGCACTAACATATTGGGATATATCTGAGGTTGAAGAAAAATTCCTCCCTGGGAATGAGAACATGCACCATGCAGCAATCGACCTCAACCAACAGATGCTGCCTGTGTTTCTGGTCTTAATGCTTGCAGCAGCAATTGCCTGGTTTTTTTTAAGCAACCGGCTTTATACTGAACTCCGTCTGAACTATCCCCTCCTGTACGAAACACTTGGAAGCCCCAAGTTTTTCATGAAAAAAAGCCTGACAACAAACTTCAAGGTTATCAGGTATATATTAAAGCCTAATTTTGAGGCTGCAGTTGAGCCGGAAGTAATACGTTTGTGTCAGGGGCTACGATCCCTGTTTTACATTTATATAATTTGTCTGACAGGATGCTTGATTATCTTACTTGATAAAACGGGTTGGATTTGAAACAGCTGCTAATAATGACCGGAAGAAAGGGCCCATGGTATTTAACTCTTTGAATAATCAGCTCACTATGCAGTTTCGGCCTCTTTTCTTAGCCTTGTACAGGGCCTGATCAGCAGCTTTCATGACAGAAGTTGGTTTGGAGTGGCTGCTATCCGCTTCAGCAACGCCGATGCTCATTGTCACGGACGCGGTTTTTAGGCTGCGTTTTGCCTCGATTTATTTTTTGGGGTGGATTTTTCGGTCGGTTTTTGTTGCACAATCCAAACTGGGCAGCCCCGATGGATTGCCGCAGTCTCTCCAGATGCGGAATCGCTTCTTCTTTTGATTTACCGGAAAAAACAATGGTTAATTCTTCACCTCCGTAGCGATATGGTTTGCCACCACCCCCGACACGCCTGAGATGTGAGGTCACCATGCAGAGCACCTGGTCACCGACATCATGACCAAACCTGTCATTGGCATGTGCTGCTTCCATAACTGAGGCAATGATGATTAATCCCGCCCCACAAAAATAAAATATTGGATTTTGACCGTTGCTTTTAGCAATAAAGGCTAGAAGTGTTGCTACCAGAACCCAGAAAAAACCGCGGACGATAGAATTTGTGCTCAATAAGGTAATAAGAGTTGATAGATATAGTTTAGAAAAAAGAAAACCTCACTGCATGATACTATGTTCAGGCGTCATGGGCGATGGAGGGCATGCAGTGAGGTGTAAATAGGAGGATGTACCTCATTTGTAAAAGTACCACAATGTAGAAAATAACAAAAGAAAAAAGAGTATGTGAGAGTATTTTTTTTCGAGTCAAAATTGTGTGACAACTACACCAGGAAAAATGCCGTTTATTAGACACCAGGGGAATAGACGTTTTAATTAGCTCAGCGGGCAAGATTCCCGCGACATGTAAGAGGCGATGAGCTGATTTGCTTAGCAAAGTTCTTTCAAATAAAAAAGCCCCGGGAGGCTCCGCTTCAATTATGATCATTACTCTGGTTTTCATTACTGGAGCGCCGGGGCTTTATGTAAAACAAATATACCACAATGTAGAAATTGCATGCAAGGAATTATTGTTTGCATTGTCCAGGAAAGAAGGAATTCACAATACGGTTTCTTATATGATATATTTGCCGAAGCACCATTTGGATCTCGTGGATGATATGTATGATAGGTTCCCCAATAAAAAATATATCAGCCCCAAAATTTCTTTTGTGAGGCGTTGGGGCATACGTAAGAAAGCCACAGGAGGAAAGAAATGTTTGAGGCTACAAAAAATTATAAGAACGATTCTCAATTATTCAAGTATTCTTTGCTGTTTAATGTGCTGGTAATTGAAATAAATTTGAATTTTTGAAAGACATATTGCTACATAAAAGGGTCCATAGAGACTGAAGGAATGCAACACGTTAAGTCAGTCAGAAATAAAAAAGGAGTAAGGCCAACCAGCCTAACTCCTTAGATTTTTATATGGTGACCCCAACGGGGTTCGAACCCGTGTTGCCGGCGTGAGAGGCCGGAGTCCTAGACCACTAGACGATGGGGCCTTTTTATGGGCTCTCTTAAGTATATTATGCAGCCCTGTTTGTCAAGGATTTGTTGATGGATACAGTCTTAATCAACGTGCGCATCAAGTCCGAGGATAAAATTTTTTCCGGCCTCACGAGCTTCAGCAAGTTTTTTCTCATATTTGGCCATATCTCCACGCTTATCGGGGCCGGTTACAAGAAAATCACCTCCATATTGCATTCCCATGGCATCGTAGCCATATTTCATGGTGAGAATTGCACCCTCAAAAATTCTGGCCCCCCGGGTTGCTGCTACAGAAATAAAAAATCCTTTGCGTTCCGGATTATCCACCCATTCACCTTTTTTCTGCAGGAGTCTCTTGCGGTTCCAGAGAGCTTGGGTCCTGTCAATGAATGCTTTAGTCTGGGCGGTAACCCCATAGAAAAAAATGGGCGAAGAGACAATGATCTTATCGATGCTTATGATCTTTTCATATAATGGAATCATGTCATCCTCCACCACACATCTGCCGGTTTTATCACAGCCGCCACAGCTGATGCATGGCGATATTTTCAAATCGCAAAGCCTGATTATCTCCGGTGATCCTCCAGCCTGCCTGACACCTTCAAGCAGTTCCTGGGTCAGCACTTCAGAGTTTCCTTTTTTACGGGGACTTCCCAGAAACGCTAATACGTCCATGACATTTTTCTCCATCATTAATTGATTTTAAGGCAACCGGTTGTAAAAAACAGTCATGTCGAGTAAGCGCCGCTCAACTTCCTCATTCATAAAACGGGGCGCACAACGCCAGCGCCAATTTCCTGACTGGGTACCGGGTCTATTCATCTGACAATCCTCACCAAAGCCCAGAATATCCTGCAGGGGGATTATTGCCAGTGCCGCTATCGAAGACATTGCCAGCCTAATAAATTCCCAGGAGATACGGCTGTCATCATAACTGTTTAAATATCTACGAATACGATCCCTGGTGCTCTCTGAAAGTTTGTCTCCCATAAACCAGCCCAGGGTCGTGTTATTATCATGCGTACCAGTATAGACTATCGTGTTTCTTTGTTCAAAGTTGTGAGGCAGATAAGGGTTTTTTTCATCAGATTCAAAAGCAAACTGCAAAACCCGCATGCCAGGAAATCCCAGCTGGTCCCGTATTTTTTCTACCGGAGGAGTTATAACACCAAGATCCTCTGCAATTATGGGCAATACTTTCAACTTGGCTTTTATACAGGTAAAAAATGATTTCCCTGGCCCTTTTACCCACCTGCCTTTGGTCGCGGTCTTTTCTCGAGCCGGTATTTCCCAGAAAGCTTCAAATCCTCTGAAATGATCAATTTTGACCAAGTCCATCAATGAAAAAATAAGTCTGAAACGGGCCAGCCACCAGTCGTAGAGCTTATTGTTTATTTTGCCATTGTCGGTTTTCCATTTATACACCGGATTGCCCCAGCGCTGTCCTGTCTCGCTGAAGTAATCAGGGGGAACCCCGGCAACCTGTGATGGTTTCAGTGTTTGGGGATCAATTTTAAAGAGTTCCTGGTTGGACCAGACATCCGCACTGTCCAATGCAACATAAATGGGAATATCACCTATCAGGTAAATATTTTTTGCACGGGCGTATTCATACATCTTTTGCCATTGGGAAAAGAAAATAAACTGGACAAATTTATAGTAGAGGAGCTTGTCAGCATGCTGAGCACTGAACTGGTTGAGAGCCTCCAAATTTCTGCGGGCAGCATAATCAGGCCATTGATACCAGGGTTTGCAATCAAACAGTTTCCTGTAACTCATGAAAAGGGCATAATCATCCAGCCAGTTTTTATGATTCTTACAAAACAGATCAAAATCCGAAGTGTGGTCTGTTTTTATAAAATTGCTAAAGGCTTTATTCAGCGCGGCTTTCTTAAACATTGTTACTTTGTCATATTCTACTTCATATTCAGAAAAAATTGAGCCGTCTTTCAGGTCTTTAACCGAAAGATACCTGTCATTGACGAGCATATCCAGGTTGATGAGAAGAGGGTTGCCGGCAAATACCGAGCGGCACATGTAGGGAGAATTATCAAACGCTGTACTGGTCGGTCCAGTTGGGAGAAACTGCCAACAGCTTTGCCCGGAGGCGGCAAGAAAATCAATAAATCTGTAAGCACCGGGCCCCAGGTCTCCAATGCCGTGGTTGCCGGGCAAAGAAGTCAGGTGGAGTAAAATGCCACTGGTCCGTTTTTCAAGCATATCGATTTGGACAATTCAGTAAAGTTTAAAGAAAAGGGATTCCTGCATAATATCTAGAATATCCCAACAGGAAAAAGCTTATATTTCTGTAATAAAAAAATAGAGGTGCCTTGTATCACAGACCTTTCGGTCTTATTAGTTTATAATTAATTTCCATCTTGAAAACTGACTATAGTGAAAGGTTCTCGTGTGTGTCAAGAAAATGGATTTTAAAATCAGCAATCAGGCTCTATGGCGCAACCGAGGCATCTATTTGACAGCCTGATTCGATCAAATAAATACATTTTTTTTCATTTCATTTTTTGCTGACGTGAGGTACAATTTAAAACTTTTGCGTTTTCTAGGTAAACTTGAGGCTCTGGGAGTCGTGAACGAATTTTGTCCGGATATTTTGTAAAGTATTAAAGAATAATGCCCGAGACGCATTTTCTTGCAGGATAATCAATGTATCTTAAGGAAAATTCCTGGCGATTTTTCATGGGGTCCGTAATTCCACCATTTATGATTGAATAGATTAAAGGGGTACTGTGTCAATGCTCGTAACCATTAAAGCTAAGTTACTGGATGCAGGAAAAAACGAAGGTTGTGTCTCATTTACTCTTTTAAATGAACTGATTCCTGAAGATATAAAAGAGACAAGTATTATTGAAGAACTTTTTGATTTTCTTGCAGAACACAACATTGAAATAGTTTCCGAAGAAAAAACGGGCCAGAAGAAGACCCTTTCCGGTGAGATCTGGGATGACTATAAAAAAAGTCCTGCAGGTACCCTGGCAAGAGGGAGGGATGATATAGCAGATGCCATTTCATCTACTGATGGTGAAGACGAACCCCATGATCCTGAAGAGACCACTACGACCTATCTCCGGGAAATGGGACGGTTTGAACTCCTGACCCCGGAGGAGGAAGGAATTTACAGCCGCACTATCCGTGAGGGTTTTGATGCTATTATCCGTGCGATACGCGCGGATGACTCCGGTGTGCCAGAAATGAAAATCCTTAAGGATCGCATTGATCTTTGGGAAAAAAGAGATCCGTCTCTGAAGCCCAAAAAACAGCAACTCAATTACATGAAGGAGTCGGTTGCCCGCTGTGCCGTTAAATATCCTGACATCAGGGAGCTATTTGAATTACATACAAAGATTGAGGCTTATGTGCGTTCCATCGAGGTTGCCAAAGATGAAATGATCCGGGCCAACCTGCGGCTGGTTGTCAGTATAGCAAAACGTTATATGCATCAGGGATTAACCCTGGCTGATCTTATTCAGGAGGGCAACCTTGGACTTATGCGGGCTGTTTTCCGCTTTGATTATACCAAGGGCAATAAGTTCAGCACTTACGCCAGCTGGTGGATCAGGCAAGCTATTACACGTGCCATCCTTGATAAAACAAGGACCATTAGGCTGCCTGTCCACTTCCTTGAACTGCGCAGCCAGTTTTTCAAGGCATTTTACTCCCTTCTCAAAGAGTTGGGCCGCGAACCGACACCGGTTGAAATTGCCAAACAGACTGAACTGCCAATGGACAAGATCCTTGCCATCCTTGAGGCATCCCGGGAACCGATTTCTCTGGAGACCCCCATCGGAGACGATGACAGCACCCTGGGGGATTTTTTGGAGAATCAGGAATCTGTATCTCCCTACGAAGCTGTGCAGAACCGTGAACTGTCCAACAGAGTTAAGAAAATACTTTGCACCCTGAGTGAACGGGAGGAAAAAATTATCCGTCTCCGTTTTGGTATAGGTGAGAAGGCCGAATATACCCTGGAAGAAATTGGCAAGCGCTTCAATGTATCCCGAGAGAGGATCCGGCAGATTGAGAAAAAGGCTCTTAACCGACTGCGCCATTCAAGCCGCAGAGACAAACTGAAAAACTTTCTTGATTAAGAACAACGCTGCATTTTGATATATATGCATGCACATATGCTAATACATAATGGATTACTTGATCAAAAACGCTGGATTAGGTGATATTCTAGAAAAAGTACAGGATGGTGAACGGTTAAGTTTTGCAGACGGCATCAGGCTTTTTGAAAGCCCGGATCTTCTGGCCATAGGTTACCTTGCCAACATAGTTCGCGAACGGAAAAACGGCAACAACACCTACTTTATCTACAACCAGCACATCAACTACTCAAATATCTGTACCAACCTCTGCAAATTCTGCGCTTTTGGCAAAGACAGGGATTCTGACCTTGCCTATGAAATGAGCGTTGAAGATGTCAGGGGAAAGGTCCGGGAAAGACTTTCCGAGCCTATTACTGAAATTCATATGGTAGGCGGCATCCATCCTGATCTGCCCTATTCCTATTACACTGACGTGCTCAAAGTTATAAAGGAAGAGAGGCCTGACGTGCATATACAGGCCTTTACCTGTGTTGAGATAGCCCATTTGGCAGAAATTTCAGGGCTGGGATATGCTGGAGTTTTGGAGGATTTGAAAAATGCCGGGCTTGGTTCCATTCCCGGCGGTGGAGCTGAAGTGTTCAGTTCACGAATCCGGCAGTTGACATGTGAGAAAAAACTTTCGGGCAGCGATTGGCTCGAAGTTGCAAAAACCGCACACAAACTTGATCTGCATACCAATGCCACCATGCTCTATGGTCACATTGAGTCCCTTGAGGAGCGCGTGGAACATCTTGACATGCTGCGCCGGGCTCAGGATGAAACAGGTGGCTTTCTGGCCTTTATCCCCTTGGCCTTCCACCCTAAAAATACGGAATTATCCAGTTTGTCCAGGACTTCGGGAGTTGATGATTTAAAAATGATTGCCGTGGCTCGCTGCTTTCTTGATAATTTCCCCCATATTAAAGCATATTGGGTAATGATTGGCCAGAAAGTGAGTCAGATAGGCCTTTCATTCGGTGCTGATGATGTTGACGGTACTGTTAAAGAAGAAATCATCACTCATATGGCCGGTGCGGAAACAGAGCAGGCCATGTCACGCGAACAACTCCTCAGGTTAATCAGGGAGGCAGGGCGCACACCTATTGAGCGGGACACTCTTTATAACGTTATTAATTCTTATTAAATATGTTTGTGTTGCAGCAGCAGGCAAGTTTTATCGCGCTGCCAAGTTATTTATCATAGTGCAAGAGATGTAATGAACTATTTCGACTCTATCCGGGAAAAAGTCCTTAACAGTGAAAGACCTACGGAGCAGGAATTATTGGCCCTTTTCCGCGACGGCAACCTGTATGACCTGGGTTTTCTTGCGGATATTGTCCGCAGGAAAAAGCACCCGGAGCCTGTTGTCACCTACGTGATAGACAGGAATATAAATTATACCGACATATGTATCTCCGCCTGTAAATTTTGCGCTTTTTATAAAGGGCCTGAGGATGCTGAAGGTTCGGTAATTTCCTTTGAAGAACTAAAGAAGAAGATAGATGAAACACAGGAATTAGGAGGCACGCAAATCCTGCTGCAGGGAGGACTTCATCCTGACAAACAACTGGAATTTTATGAAGATATGCTGCGGTTTATTAAAAAGACCGGTATTCATATCCATGGGTTTTCGCCTCCAGAAATTTGTCATTTCGTTAAAGTTTCAGGTTTTTCTGTAGCAGAGGTTTTAGAACGACTCCGGCAGGCAGGCCTTGATTCCATGCCGGGCGGCGGGGCAGAGATACTATCCGACCGGGTCAGACGTATGGCAGCACCTAATAAATGCAGTGCTGATGAGTGGATTGATGTAATGCGGCAGGCCCACCTTCAGGGCATGAAAACAACTGCAACCATGATGTTCGGCCATATCGAAACTCTGGAAGAGCGGCTGGAACATTTACTGAGAATAAGGGATCTACAGGAAAAAACAGGCGGTTTTACAGCCTTTATTCCCTGGCCTTTTCAACCTGCCAACACAGCCTTTTCCGATATACCCAAAACAACGGCTCATGTCTACCTGAAGATGCTTGCCTGGTCTCGTATTGTACTTGACAATGTTGCCAATATCCAAGCCTCCTGGGTCACCCAGGGACCAAAGGTCGCCCAGATCTCTCTTTTTTTCGGGGCCAATGATTTTGGCAGCACCATGATAGAAGAAAATGTTGTAGCAGCAGCAGGAGTTACATTCAGACTTTCTGAAAGTGAAATACGGAGCCTGGTCAAGGGAGCAGGATTTATGCCTCAACAAAGAACCATGGATTATTCTTTTGTGACAACCGGTTGAGATCGGGAGTTCAAAAGAGCTATCAGTGGTTATTTCCAATGACAAACCAAGAAGAATCTAATCTGCAAAAAACATCTCTGCCAGTTATCCACAGGAGCCCTTGGCTTCTTACAGGTTTGCCACCTGATGCCCTGAAAGGTTCACATGGGGTAATTGAAGATGGGGCCCTGGTCGTGGCTGATGGATTGATACAGGCACTGGGAACTTACAGAAATATTGCCAGAGAATTTAGCCAATATCATACCCAGGAGCATGCGGGCAGTCTGCTTGCACCTGCATTGATAAACGCCCATTGTCATCTCGAATTATCGCATCTGGATCTTGCCGGTCGCACACAGAAGAAGAGAACTTACAATGGAGATCCCGTCGTATGGATCCGAGACCTTCTGACGGAGAAAGAGCGGTTTGCACAATATAACGCTGATGCTGACAAATTAATTATGAGTCATGCCAGGCAAAGTCTGCGCTCCATGAGCGCTGAAGGGGTTGTCTTTATCGGGGATGTCGGCAATGCATTGACAAGCAGGGCTATTGGACATGGGGTAAGTACCAGGGTCTGTTTCCTGCTGGAGCTTTTGGGCCTGACAAAAGAGTCTGAGACTAAAACTATGGCACGACTTGAGAATGTAGCAGCGACTGACTTTCTTGAAATAGGCTGTACCCCGCATGCTCCCTATTCAACAACACCAGGTTTGATCCAGGCAATTAAAAAGCAGGCTGAGCGGCAAAACCACATATTTTCCATCCACGTGGCTGAATCAAAGCAGGAAGTAGAATTTTTGCAAACCGGTACCGGGGTCTTTAAAGAGTTTCTGCTGGAAAGAGGTGCCTGGGATGGGAGCTTCACGATTCCAGGCAAGGGTTCTGTGCAATACCTTGAAAGCCTTGGTGTAATTGATAATAAAACCCTTTGCGTCCATGCAGTCCATGTGGATGCTGCTGAGATCCATATACTGGCAAAGAAAAAGGCCAAGGTGTGTCTATGCCCTGGAAGCAACCGCTTTTTGGGGATTGGCAAAGCACCGGTGACAGAATTTCTTGCGCATGGTATTCTGCCGGCCTTGGGTACTGACAGCAAAGCGAGCAACGAAGTTTTAAGCATGTGGCGTGAAATGCGCCTGCTGCGTGAAGACCACCCAAATCTGCCTCCTGAATCAATCTTTGCCATGGCCACCCGTGGAGGAGCTGAGGCCTGGGGTGTTGCTTCTGAAATGGGCTCACTGGAGCCTGGTAAACGGGCACTGGTGCTGAAAATAAGGTGCGACGAGAACCTGCGCTCAGCTCAGGAAATCTTAGAATATCTGACAACTGCAGGTGAGTCTGTGCAGGCAGGTTTTCTGGAGTAGATACGAGCATGCTGACCGATCCAAAAGCACGTATAGGTATGGTTAATTTTATCAATACTGCTCCCCTGTATGATGTCTGGCTGCGGACGGTCAGGCGTCCGGATTGGACTGTTGTCGAGGCGGCTCCGTCTGTCCTCAACCGGATGCTCTATGCCGAACAACTGGATATGGGGCTTGTTTCCTCACAGGAGTATGCCACCCATCCTGAAAAGTATCTGCTTCTCGATGATATATCGATCAGCGCTTCCGGACCTGTTGGCTCTGTTTTTCTTTTTTCAAGGTGTGAGCCGGATGACCTTGCAGGCAGGTTAGTGCTTCTGAGCAGACAATCCCAGACGTCGGTCAGTCTTGTAAAGATCATCCTGGAGGATTTTTATGGTGTTGTTCCATGGTACAAGGTGGGATCGGTATTGGAAGCACAGGACAATAGTGATATCTCGGCAGTTTTAGCCATAGGTGATGAGGCCCTGATTCTGGCGCAGAATAATATTTACCCGCATAAAATTGATCTTGGTAAGATCTGGCACGACAAGACATCATTGCCGTTTGTTTTTGCTGTCTGGGCCATGCGCGAGGAATTCTGCCGCAACAATCCGGAGATTGTCCGGGACATTCACCGCGAACTGCTGCGCTGCAGGCAAGAGGGCCGGAAAGATCTGCAAAATATCAGCAAAAGAGTGGGACCAAGGATTTCAATGGACGCTGATTCCTGTTACGATTATCTGCGTGGTATTGAACATGATCTCGGTCCCGAAAAAAAGAAAGGACTCATTCGTTTTATTGAATATCTGATTGAAAGAGGGGAGGGCGTGCCGGAAGCTCTTCCATTAAAAATGTTTTCATAGTACCGGGGAATTGTTGTGGCAGTTGAAACAGTGCAGTCTGTAGATGAAAAAAAGAAATTTGTTCGGGACAAATTTGCTTCAATAAGCGATAAATACGATTTTTTGAACTCCCTGCTGAGCCTGAAAGTGGACAGGTACTGGCGCTGGGTCACGACCCGTGAATTGAAGGAGTTCCCAGAAGGTGCGGTTCTGGACCTTTGTGCCGGTACACTTCCCCTGGCGCTCGAGTTGACTCGCCAGGCACCAAAACGTAAAGTTGTGGCAATGGACTTTTGTGAAGAGATGCTGCGCAGCGGCCTGAATAATCTGCCGTCCGATGAGCGCAGAGACAGGATTGGTGCGGTGTGTGGCGACGGTGAAGAGATCCCGGCAGCCAGTGAGAAGTTCTGGGGCATAACAGTTGCATTCGGGGTCAGAAACCTGGCCCGTACGGAACAGGGTCTTGCTGAAATGTACAGGGTATTGAAACCGGGCGGCAAGCTGCTTATCCTGGAATTCTCAAGACCCCGCAATGTTTTCTTCAAACCGGTGTATAACTTTTATTTGAACAGGATCTTGCCGAGAGTAGCTGGTCTTGTATCCGGGGACAAGGAGGCATATGAATATCTTGCCAGTTCCATCGCCAAATTCTACGAACCTGAGGCCTTGTTGGCTATGATCAAAGGAGCAGGGTTTTCAAGACATTTCTGCAGACCCTTGACCATGGGCATTGTAACCATCTATATAGGTATAAAATGAATAAAAAGATTATCCTGGCCATAACCGGTGCGAGCGGCAGTCTCTATGCTGTCCAGTTTTTAAAGATCATGCAGAAGGCTGGTGTTGATGTTCACGCCATTATATCCAATGCCGGCCGCCTGGTGCTGCAGCATGAACTTGGATTGACGCCTGATGATCTGCAAAAATATGTTGTTGAATGGCATGCAGCAGATAACTTTGCAGCCCCGATGTCGAGTGGGTCAAGCAAATTTGAGGCAATGGTTGTCCTGCCCTGTACAATGGGATCACTTGGGGCAATTGCCAACGGTATTGCAAAGAATCTTATCCATCGGGCGGCAGATGTGATGCTGAAGGAAAAAAAGCCCTTACTGCTGGCGGTTCGTGAAACTCCATTGAACCGCATCCACCTTGAAAATATGTTAAAGGTTCATGATGCCGGGGCTACTCTCTGTCCTCCCATGCCTTCCTTTTATCATCATCCAGAAAGTTTGGAAAAAATGGCGACCTTTTTTGCGGGCCGTGTAGCAGACCTCGTTGGAATTGAAGTTGCCGGCCTGAAACGCTGGCAGGGCATCTAAAATCCGGGTATTGTCTCGAGAAAATGCTGAAAAAAATCTCCATACTGCTTGAAATGATAAAGTTTGAGCACACGGTTTTTGCACTGCCATTTGCTTTCATGGGTGCGTTTTTGTCTGCACGCGGTATGCCTCATGTGGTGACCTGCGCGTGGATAATTCTGGCCATGGTGGGTGCCAGGACCTGTGCCATGGGCTTTAACCGTATTGTTGACCGTGAGTATGACAGGCTGAACCCGAGGACAGCTTCCAGGGCCCTGCCTGCCCGGACAGTCAAACTCACGGAGGCCTGGTCCATGGTGATTGTGGCGGCCGGACTTTTTTTCTTTGCCTGTTACAACCTTAACCAGCTAACGTTTATATTATCGCCGTTTGCTCTGGGGCTGACCCTCTTTTATTCCCTGACGAAACGCTTCACATGGCTCTGTCACGTTGTGCTGGGGCTGGCTCTGGCCTTTTCCCCTCTTGGCGGCTGGGTTGCAGTATCGGGCTCCCTGCAAAATTATCCCTATGTCCTTTCTCTTGGAGTATTATTCTGGGTAGCGGGATTTGACACGGTATATGCCTGCCTCGATGCTGATTTTGATACCAGGATGGGTCTGTTTTCCTTGCCGGCACGATTTGGTCGCAGGAACGCCTTCAGGATGGCAGTAGTGTTTCACGTTATTGCCTTTATTCTTTTTGTTTTGACCGGAATTTACGCCAGGTTGAATTTTATCTATTACACAGGCATTCTTCTTACCGGGGCAGCTCTTTTCTACCAGCACCTTGTTGTCAACCCTCGTGATCTATCAAGGATACAGCTTTCTTTTTTCACCATGAATGGCCTTATAAGCCTCACCCTTTTTGTCGCTACGTGGATCTCTCTGGTGGTTTGAAAAATGAAAAAATCAGGCGCAACAAAAAAAAGGAAGGCGTGGAAAACTATTCTGCGCTTTGTTGTCAGTTTTGGCCTGATGGGGATTATCCTTTACCTTTTCAGGGAGCAGCTCCCGCTGGTTTTTCAATATTTAAAAGAGGTCCAGCCGTTATATTTTGGAATGGCCGTTGTCCTGTTTTTTGTCGGCCTGTTGCCCGTCTCTTTTCGGCTGCGCTATGTCATCCAGGTGCACGGTACAAAACTTTCTGTTGCGGCCGCCTATTATGTCAACCTGATCGCTCTTTTTTTCAATAATGTCCTGCCATCTTCGGTGGGCGGCGAGATGATGAAGGCTTATTACCTGTATAAAGATTCAAAGGGCAGTGTTTCTGTATTCAGCGCCGTGGTTGTTGATCGCCTTTTTGGTCTCATAACCATGTTGCTTATCAGTATTTCGACCATATTTTTCTTTGACAGCGCGCAGGGATCCCACAAGATCATGGGGAGTATTGTAATGCTTGCGGCAAGCACAATTACCTTAGCCATCTTTATTTTTAACAAAAAAATTGTCGATACACTCTGTCAACTCCATATCCCGTTGCTGCCGGCAATATTTATTGAAAAAATAAGGGAAATTTACCGGGCAATGTATGAGTACAGAGAGCATAAGGGAATATTCGGCAGGTGCGTTGCCCTTACTTTACTGGGGCAGACAACATATATATTTGCCAACTATCTATTAGCCAGAAGCCTTGCCATTGAGATCCCGCTGGTCTTTTTTTTCTTTTTCGTGCCAATATTGCTGCTTATGGGCGCAGCTCCCTCGGTGAACGGTATAGGCGTCAGGGAGGCCACCTTTCTTTTTTACCTCACCGAGTTTACTACATCTGAAAAAGCGCTTTCCCTATCATTGCTTACTACTTTTTTTATGATTCTGGTCGGCATGATTTCAGGATTGATTTATGCTTTCAAGGGCGGCCTTGCAGCAGAAGAAAAGAAAGTGTCTCTTGAGTGATTTTTTTCTGATTTGCCCTACCATCTCCTGTGAAAATCGGGTATAGTTTCCAGCCTCAATTTGATATAATCGCAAAAAGACTCGCATACGTCAACGGGGCCAATAGCACTAATCAGTAACGTATTGGAATGCCTGGGAGAAAGTTTTTTACGAGGCCGACATTTTTTTTGATAACAAATCCTAGCACTAACGTCTAGACAATTTGGAGGAGGACAATGAAACTGATATTATTGGGAGCCCCTGGGGCAGGCAAGGGAACTGTAGCCAAAATACTTACAGCAATTGACGGCTCAGTCCAGATATCAACGGGAGATATTCTGCGCGGTGCAGTGCAGGCCGGCACTGAGCTTGGTAAAGATGCAGAAGGCTACATGAAACGGGGAGACCTCGTTCCGGATTCTTTGATCATGGGTATTATGGAAAAAAGGCTGCAGGAGCCTGACTGCCAAAAAGGTTTTCTGCTTGATGGTTTTCCAAGGACGATCCCTCAGGCTGAAGCACTCAAGGTCCTTCTGGCTAAATTAAACATTTCCCTGGACATGGCGGTGAGTATTGAAGTGCCGCGTGAGGTCATTCTTGACCGGTTGTGTACCCGTAGAACATGTGAAAATCCCCAGTGTCAGGCAATTTATAATGTTAAAAGCAGCCCGCCCAAACAGGAAGGCATCTGTGACAAGTGCGGCAGTGCAGTCATTCAGCGAGACGATGAAACAGAAGAGGCAATCTCGCACCGTCTGGCAACATACAACGAAAAGACAGCGCCGCTTATAGGTTTTTATGAAAAGGAAGGCCTGCTGAAAACAGTTTCCGGTACTTCAAGCGATACAGTTGTCAATGAACTGAAGTCTGCTTTAGGGCTTTAATCTCCCCTATATATTAGAGAGTTAGGAAATGTCTGATTCGATGCTGATTAAAACAGAATTTACGGACCTGAAACTTATTCATCGCGGCAAGGTCAGGGACCTGTATGAAGTTGATGATATGCTCCTGATGGTTGCCACTGACCGCATTTCAGCATTTGATGTGGTTATGGGTGATCCTGTTCCCAACAAGGGCAAGGTGCTCACAAAGTTATCCCTGTTCTGGTTTGATTTTTTGGGCGATATAGTGCCAAACCACTTAATTACAGCCGATGTTGAAAAATATCCTGCCGCCTGTGCTCCATATGCGGAGGTATTGCGCGACAGAAGCATGCTGGTCAAGAAGGCCAAGCCCTTGCCGGTTGAGTGTATTGTGCGGGGTTACCTCTCCGGTTCTTTCTGGGGTTCCTACAAGAAAAATACTACGGTCTGCGGCTTTCCGCTGCCTCCGGGAATGGTTGAGTCTGACAAATTCCCCGAACCCCTTTTCACCCCGTCAACAAAGGCGGATTTAGGCGAACACGACGAAAATATCTCCATTGCCAGGATGGAAAAAATTGTGGGAGTTGCTGAGACAGCACGAATTGTAGATGTCAGCATAAAACTGTACAAGAAAGCAGCTGATTATGCCTTGAGCAGGGGAATCATTATTGCAGATACAAAATTTGAGCTGGGTTGGTTTGAAGGAGAACTGATTCTTATTGACGAGGTGCTCACCCCGGATTCCTCCAGGTTCTGGCCGCTGGATCAATATTCCCCGGGTAAGGGACAGCCGAGCTTTGACAAGCAGTTCTTAAGGGATTATTTATCATCACTTGACTGGGATAAAAAGCCGCCGCCGCCGGAGCTTCCACAGGAGATTCTTGAAAAGACCGGGGCCAGATATGCAGAAGCCGTTGCAAAAATTATCGGTTCATAGGTGATGGCTGTACGATTTACCCACTGAATTTTTTCTGGTGTGCAAAAGCAGGCAGGAAAACTTTTTGGGCCTGTTCCATGAAAAGAGGGTTTGACAGGACCATATTTTTACAGCAAAGCAGATTGTAAGGATCATTTTTCTCGCCCTTTTTATTGAAGTCGTTCCCTTCCCATTCAACAATGGCTTTGCGTAGTGCCTCCTGTTCCTGTTTGCCTTTATGGATTTCCTGTGCAAAAACAAAAGATGACCGGGGGAAAAAGTAAAGCGGCTCTGTTATGCCCTGCCAGTATAAATCCAAGAGTTGTTCCAGGTGAAGGATGCTTTCTGCTGCAGGCCCGTATTCATACATACCATCTTTCCCGGCATAAAAAGTACTGGTACCATTTTCTGGTGCAGCAGGATTCGCTTGGCTGTTAAGCACAAGATGGCTGATCCAGCTACGAATGACATCTTTTGGTTTCATGGTGGCATAACGGTATTGCACCAGCCCATTTGCGCTTACATTATCAAGGCGACCAGTGATAGAGTAATCACGTATCTTGAGCGTAACTTGCTGCTGTTTTAATTCCTGTCCGGAAAGCAGCCCTGAAAGCCTTTTATGAAACGATTGGAGATCTGACACCAACTGCATAAAGAATATTTCTCCCACTTTGCCGTGGGGGAGTTCTCCGGACGCTTTCTTGACCCGATAAAGTTTGCCGCAATCATGCCCTCTTAGAAGGTTTTCCAGTATGTCATGTTCCAGCTTGTATCGCGCCAATCCTTTCAGGGTAAAAGGTTCACTTGTGTCCATTGTCTGACTTTCTTCAATTGGGGCAATACCAATGATTTTGACCAGGAGGTAGCGTGCAGGATGGGAAAAGAACCTGACCAGTTCATTGAGCTCAATCTGCTTTAATTCTTCCGGCGGAGCTGGCAGTGTTGTAGAAAAGGCTGTGTTGATTTTTTTCCGTTCTTGTTTCAGGGCCTTCGCCGCTTCATAGTTTTCCGCCGAATAGCTGAAGAGTTTACTCTGCCTTCTATTTGTTGGTAAATTGAAGTAGCCGGGATCGAATGGCTGCAAGTGGTGTATTCTGGTGAGAGCACCACTTAAGGCAGCAACAGATTCATCCTGATCAACCTGGTGAATATATCCATGGTCAATATAATTCATGAGTTCGCTAACGAGGACAGAGGGTGGCCGTTTGGACCCATCCTGGATAGATTGCCCGACAAAACTTATGGACAGTTTATTTCGGGCGGAAAGAAGTGTTTCGAGAAAGAGGTAGCGGTCGTCATAGCGTTTCGACCTGTCTCCCCGTTTGGGTTTCATGGCCATAAGGTCAAAACTTTTCTTGCGGCCTGAGCGGGGGTATAAACCATCATTCATGCCCATTAGGCAGATAACCTTGAAGGGAATAGCCCGCATGGGCAGCATTGAACAGAAGGTGACGCCACCTGTGAGAAAGGGGGTTTCACCTGCAATGGGAGAAAATCGTTCATCCAGGGAATGTATCAGAAAAGACCGGATTACCCGAAGGCTTACTTTTTTTCTGAAATATGTACGGTTTTGCAATTCTTTCAGCCTGTAGAGTAAGCGCTGCAGGACTCTATCCTCTGCTTCAGATCTTTCATCGAAGCGCAATAACCTGTCTTTAGTGTGTAACAGAATATCAGACCATTCTGTAAGAGTATGCGGATGTTGAAAGGTTTCTGTCAGGTTGAAAAGATTTTCAGTAAAATCGAGAAATCCGCCAAGAACAATCGTGTCATTTCCTTCAATATGATCAAATGGAAGAATATTTTCAAAAAGCGCCTGGCCATTTCCGGACATGGCATATCCCAGCAGTAAGCGCTCAAGACCGGCGCGCCAGGTGTTTTCCCGACAGGACGGCAGTTGAAGGCTTGTTTTGTGTTCCTGGTCAACACCCCAGCAGATGCGAGTTTCACGCACCCAATTTTCAATGGTAGCAAGATCTTTATCATTGATGGCGAAACGGCTCTTAACTGCTTCAGCTTTAAGGATTCCCAGAATATCTATGCTGCTAAAACGAGTTTGCGGCAACCAGAGGATCGCGAGAAAAGTTTCAATGTATCTGCTTGTCACCATGATTGATTGATCAGAAATAGAATATGGTATTTTCTTGTGGGTAGAGGTCTCGGCATCAAAAACAGCTCTGATCAATGGGGCATATTCGTTTATTTCAGGAGCCATGACAAGTATATCCCTTGGCTCGATCGGTTCATACGGGTCGGTATTGTCGAAGATCTCCAGAAGTTGATCAAAGAGGGTTTCAACCTCTCGCATGGGACTATGACAGGAATGAAAAGTGAGTGAAGCATCGTTGTTTTTAATTATTTTCTTATTATAAGCTGGCTCCAGTGATGCTTCCCGGTTTTCTCGTAAATAGAAAATATCCTGCTGGATATTTGACAGGAGTGTATCATCTCCCGGATCTTTGAAAAATTCGAGGTCTTCGGAGTTGGACTCCTGTAGCATTGTCATGAAATCTCTGCCAAGGTGACCCATTGAAGCCAGCAGGCTATTTCCCTCTTTGAGGTGCAGTGTGTCCTGGTTTGCAGCTTCCTGACGGCTAATTTTTACGATATCCCGGTCAGCAATGATATCAAACCAGTATTCCTGGCAGGGATTCATTATAAAAAAATGCAGGTCAATATGATGTGCCAGCGCGGCAAGAACTCTTAGGTGATAGGGCGGCAGGGATGATATGCCGAAAACCGAAACCCTGGGAGGCAGTATTGTATGGTCGAAGGTGGGGTCGAGAATTTTTTTCTCAAATAATTGCAAAAGTCTGGCCCGGTGATAATCCGGGGGAAGTTGATTTTGGCAAAGACGATCCAAGAGACGGCACCAAATTAATGCTTGCCATGCAGTATCACCAGGAGCCTGTTCTGTCTTGTCCTCCCAGGCAAGAATCATCCGGGGTCTGAAAAGGGTATACTGGTCAAAGAGATCAGCAATTTCATAAGACAGCTGGTAAAGCTTCAGGTCATCACCAGAATCGAGATATGATGCGATCTTTATTAAATGAGATTCGTCCTGTATTTCGGGAAGCATGTCCATTAAATGCCAGAGAATAAATTCCTTAGCAAATGGCGATACGTCGGGTATATCTGGCATTATAAGCTTGTACATTCTGCTTATAAATGTATTGGGAAAGGGATAATCGCAGTTGGCCCAGATCTGTAACCTGTTTGCAGTTTCCATGGCAAGCCAGCGTGCCATCCCCCTGCTTTGCACGAGGACTATTTCTTTTTGCAAGGGTGGAAGTGGTTGGGCAAGGAGCAATTCGGCATAGGTGTCGGCAAGAATTTCTAGCCTGTTGCTGGAATAGAGATGAATGCCTGGCATCGGTAATATCTAGACCATCAGGGTTCTTTTGGCGGATAGGTTCAGGTTGGGAATCAATTTGAATCTGCCTGCACCAGGACTGATTGAACCCGGTCACGACCATCATCCTTGGCTTTATAGAGAGCCTGGTCTGCAAGAGCAATAAGGGTCTCCGGTTCATTATCATTTTGCGGAACTAGCGTACATACCCCTAAACTGATGCTGACAATGTCTCTTACTCTTGATTTGGGATGGGCGATCTGCAAGGCTTGTATAGCCTGGTGCATCTCCTTGGCAACCTTTACAGCCCCGTTTAAATCTGTATCAGGAAGCACTACGCAAAATTCTTCTCCGCCGTAACGAGCCAACAAATCACTTTCCCGATGAATAGCCGAATACAGTCCATCTGCCACTTTTTTCAGACAACTATCGCCGCCTTGGTGGCCATAATAATCGTTATAAAGCTTGAAACAGTCTATATCGATCATTATTAGGCTGATGGGAGTCTCGGTTCGTATTGCCCTGTACCATTCCTTTCTCAGGGATTCATCAAATATCCTGCGGTTTGCAAGACCGGTTAAACTGTCAATGGATGAGAGTTTTTTCAGGTTGCGGTTTGCTTCTGCTAATTGCGCCTGGCTTTTTTTAAGGGCCCGGAAAGCCTCGTCTCTTTCAAGTTGATTTATGTATGCCTGGGAGTGATAGCGGATTCTTGCTATCAGTTCAACAGTATCGGGCAATTTGACCAGGTAGTCATTGGCGCCGAGCATAAAGGCTTCACTCTTGAAAGAGGCTTCTTCACCGGCCGATAAAACAATAATCGGTATTTTGGCGCATGCTGCATTTGCCCTGAAGTAGCGGACCATCATCAGGCCGTCAATCTCAGGCATAACAAGATCCTGGAGTATAACAGTAGCATTGATTTTTGCAGCCAGCCTGATTGCCTTACTCGGGTCCTGGCAGTAGTGAAGCTCGATATCCTTTTCGCTGTTGAGTGCTTGTTGTATTGCCTCGGCTATTTTTATCTGATCATCAACGAGCAGAACATTAATATTGTGCTGCCGCATTGGATAATTTAAATTAGTTGTTCTACGCATTGTATTTTGCTCTTTTAACAAAAAAGTCACTGATTGTCTTTCGACCCTGCCTGTAGGCAGGATATCGGTGACTGCGTTTTTCTGCCTTGCAGACTCGGATATTTCATTAAAAATGCTTGAATCAGGTTCTTGGGAAATTGTATGTCTGTTACTTCCTGCTATTTGTTGAAGCCAGTTTGGTGCTGAAACTGATAACCGGATTGCGGGAGTGTTCTGTCTTTCCTGTCATGTTTTGCAGTAAGGTGAACAGCTGGTATTAAAATTTGAGGGATACGTCGGATGCATCATGACGGTAAAATTTTAAATTTAAGGTTATTTTAATTTACAATAAATCATTATTAAGTCAAAAGGTTTATTAGCATTTTCGGTGATGTGCCGCGGTGGGGAGGCACCTGGGTGCTGGATGAATTTCAGTATAGAGCAGATCCAGGGGTACGCGGGAAAGGTATGACCTCTCGAATATTATTCATGGCAGTGACAAATTGCAGGAATCTCTCAAACCCAAGGCCGAAGCCTGAATGCGGCGCTGTGCCGAAAGCTCTCAGGTCGAGATACCAGCGGTATTCTTCAAAGTTAAGACGCAGTTCCTGCATTCTGGCAACAAGAACATCGTAGCGCTCCTCCCGCTGGCTGCCGCCAATTATCTCGCCAAGTCCTGGCAGTAAAAGGTCCATGGCGGCAACTGTTTTCCCGTCAGCATTGACCCGCATGTAAAAGGGTTTTATGTCTTTGGGATAGTCAGCAATAAAAACCGGTTGGTCAAATACATTTTCACAGATATAGCGTTCATGTTCCGCCTGCAGATCTGTTCCCCAGCGGACAGGGAATTCAAAATTTTTATTGGATTTTTGCAGTATGTCTACCGCTTCAGTGTAGGTTATGCGGGTAAAGGGTTTTTCTATTACTTTTTCCAGCTTCGCGAAAAGTTTTTTGTCTATAAAATTGGCGAACAGACTCATATCCTGGGCATCTTTTTCTAGGACATGGTGTACAAGATATTTCAGGAATGATTCAGCCAGGGCCATGTTTTCAGTAAGATCACAAAAGGCCATTTCAGGTTCAACCATCCAGAATTCGGCTAAATGACGGCTTGTGTTGGAATTTTCAGCTCTGAATGTGGGGCCGAAGGTATATACATTACCCATGGCCATGGCATATACCTCAGCCTGTAACTGGCCGCTGACAGTCAAGTTGGCTGGTTTGCCAAAAAAATCGGAGTCTATTGGTTCTTGTGAATTATCTTTCCGGATATGCAGCGGGGCAGTAACCCTGAACATTTCACCAGCGCCTTCACAATCAATTGTTGTAATTATGGGAGTATGGACAAGAATAAAACCTTGATCCTGGAAAAACTGATGAACCGCATAACTGAGCGATGAACGGATTCTGGCAATGGCGCCCAAACTGTTGGTCCGCGGCCTGAGATGCGCAATATTCCGCAGGAATTCAAAGGAGTGTCTTTTTTTCTGGAGAGGATAACTTTCCGGATCGGCCCAGCCATATACCTCGATTTTGTCTGCATGCAGTTCAACTGTCTGGCCTTTGGCAGGAGATTCCCTCAACTCGCCTGCAACAAGGACGGAGCACCCCGTGTGAAGTTTTAAGACAATATCCTTGTAATTTCCCAGAGCAGAGGAAGCTATAACCTGGAGGTTGGCAAGACAGGAACCATCATTGATTTCCAGAAATGAAAAATCCCTGGCATCGCGCCGGGTTCTTAACCAGCCCCGCACTTCAATTTTCTGCTTAAGAGGTTCTGTTGCCAGGATATTTTTGATTCTTTTGTTTTGCATATGAAAAAATTCCAAATGTTTCTGAAACAAATCCAGCCGTTTTTCACCGAAGAACTATCATATAATCATGGCGCTGGCTAGTATTCTAATTTGTTGAGTTTTGCTCAAAAAGTAACTTTTCAAAACAGGCACTATACTATTTTGCAGGTCTTGTGTACCAGAACCTGCAGAGTTTGCGGCTGCGAAGAGCAAAGGGAAAAACTGTGAATAGAAGCAGCAGCAGGGCTATTTGCATGGATGAATACCAATGAAATTTTCTGCCGGAAGTAATGACAGGATGCTCTTCCAGAATGGCAAAAACCAATTTGTGCTTTTTCCCCCAGCTCTTCATCCGACGAGACAAGAAAATTTCTTCCCCAGCGTATATTTTTTCATCAAAACCCCCTATTGCAAAAAAGCACTGGGCCAGGCAGAATATAAAACTGCCTGCAGCAAGCTTGTTGGTCTTGGAAATCCAGTTCCATAATTTGACAAGCCTTGCAGCCAGAAAAGGCAATTGCGAATCAAAATTAAGAACAGTGCCCCCCCCACAACAGGTGCCATTTGCTAAAAGGGTTAGCGCCTGATTAAGCAGGGCAGGGGGAAGGTTGGTGTCGGCATCTAAAAAGACAAGAAAAGCACCATTCGCTGCCCGGGCCCCGGAGTTGCGTGCTTTAGCAATCTGGCGAAAAGGTTCAGGAACGATCGTGGCACCGTATTTTAGGGCGACTTCTGCAGTCTTGTCTGTGGAATTATTGTCAACAACAATAATTTCCCCCGGATATGGGACGGTTTCCATTGCCAGGAGCAGATCTGCAAGAGTCTCAGGCAGAAAAGCTTCTTCGTTATAAGCCGGTATAATAACAGAATAACAAAGATCCTTGCCTTGTGCTGTTTGTCTCTTGAGACTTGATTGAACCATAATTAATATTGTAAAAGAAACATAAAAAACAAGTTAATGAGTAACCGTAAAAAAGTATTCATGTTATTCTTAAGATAAAGAGAAGTAAAACAATTTTCACAAGAGGTATCAATGAAAGCATTTGAATATAAAATCACAAAACACCCGGCAGAAACCTTTAATGAACTCGTTTACTATTGCTCGGAAGCAGGAGAGTGCACATTGGACCAGATACCGCATGACCAGACAGAGACTCTGCAGAATATTTTAAATGCTGAGGGAGCAACTGGCTGGGAGCTTATCCAGGTTTCTTTCGGACACAATGGAATAATTGCCTTCTGGAAAAAAGAACAACCGGCCTGATCCGAGCTATGAAAGGAACACCACCTGTAGAGTACCGATGCTCCTCCCTGAGGGGAGTTGAAAGAATCGAACAGGAACAGCGAGCCTCTTAGCCTCTTGAGCGTGCATTCGCCGAAGCGCGGGGTCTAGGTGTTTCCGGATGCTTCATTATCTGCTGCGGGGTAGAACCCTTAACTGCAGGAAATGAACGCGTGAATGTGATATAAGTAAAGGCCTAACCAAAAAAAATCCCCGCGGTTTGCACATCGTGTATGCATACTGTCGCGGGGAGTTTCATTTGCATCACACTTAATCAATATTTTCAAGGTAATCCTTGAGTTTTTCAAGCAGGCTTTCCGGGAGTTCCTCTTTGTAGATAAATGCCTGGGCTTCCTCGCCGGTGATCAGTTGCTTGATTTCAAGCGGCAGTGCCCGCAAGACAGCCATTCTTTGGGGGTCGGGTTTTTCCTTTCGGGGCCCGGCATGTCCATTATTCATTGTTTTTCACAGTAAAGCAGCTACAGGAGATCACTCATTACAATACATTCACGGCAGATTTTCATTTTTTCCTTCCAGGTCTTTTGAGCTTTGCATTCGCAGATGGTGCCATTTACCAGCCAGCAGAATCTACCGGCATTATATTCATAAGCTGGGCATTCCTTGCGGCGTTTCGGGGGGCATTTTTTTATGATCCAGCAGGGCTTGGCCAGGTCACGGTTTCCTCTTTTCCTCGATAGAAGGAAAAACATCTGCCGTTCCACATGTGTCGGAATTGACCGCCAACCCTGCTCATAGCTGTATATGGCTTTCACCGAAACGCCGAGAAGCTGTGACATTTCCTTCTGGGTCTTGTCAAGCCTCGTCCGCGCCGCCACAAACTCTTCTTTTTCCACCTCTACCTCCAGATATTATGGTTTTGCTTTTGTGTATTTTGAACCATGCGGAGTGCATTATGCCATAGAAAAGCTTTCAGGGAAAGAGGCTTTTGCGATGGGGAGTTCCGACCATCTTGTCGTGTAGGCAGGAGACTTTTTCATCTGGCGAAAATGCCATTCCTTGGCAAGGCCGGCAGCAGCGGACTGGATGGTGTCGCGACCCCAGCGTCTGTTGATCATGTCCACTGCTTTCATAAGAGAGGTCTCGTTGCATGGCGCTGGCGCATGGAAAAGACGCAGCTGTTCATAGTTTTCCGGCACAAGACCATTCAGCAGTACGCCGGCTTTCTGGTAGCGATAACCGGGACGGTATATGGCATTAAGGGATGCGAGGGCAATCTTGATCAGTGTTGCAGTGTGGGAAGAGGGTGCCGACAGTGTAAAGGTTCGCCGGCTGCAATATTGCGGGGCATCTTTTTTAAAACTGTTGGTGCGGATAAAGACGTCAAGAACAGTAGTGCGGAGTCCTTCACTGCGCAGTTTACAGGCAGCCTGCGTGGTATAGGTGGCAACGGCCTCCTGCAGATCGCCCAGTGTGTAAACCGGCTGCCCGAATGATCTGGAAGTGCAGATCGACTTCTTGGCCGGCCCTGCTTTTTCCAGGGAGATGCAGGGAATACCCCGCAGCTCCATAGCCGTCCGTAACCCGGTAACAGTCAACTGCTTTCTGATCCAGGTGTCAGCGCAGTTTTTAAGTTCCAGTGCCGTGTGGATGGCCTGCTTTTTTAAGCGGGCAGCATGGCGGCGCCCTATGCCCCATATGTCACCAACAGGCACTGCAGCCAGCAGTCTGTCTGCAGACTGCTGGTCAGTAATGACGAATATGCCGGCCGCCGAGGAGTTTTTCTTGGCAAGCCGGTTGGCAATTTTTGCCAGGGTCTTGGTGGGGCCGAAACCGATGGAAACCGGTATGCCGGTACGCTGCTGCACCGTAGTCTTAAGAAAACGGCCCCAGCTTTCAAGATCACAATGTCTTCCTGCCTGAAGCCTGATGAAAGCCTCGTCAATGGAATAGATTTCAACATCCGGCTCCAACTGCATGAGGATGTCCATGACCCGCTGGGAGATATCGCCGTACAGTGGGTAATTGGAGGAGAAGACTGCAACATCATGTTTGCGGATGAGGGCGTCCTGTTTGAAATAAGGCGTGCCCATGCCAATGCCAAGAGCCTTGGCCTCATTGGAGCGGGCAATGATACAGCCATCGTTGTTGGAAAGCACCACCACCGGCCTGTTCATCAGATCCGGCCGGAAAAGGCGTTCGCAGGAGGCATAGAAATTGTTGCAGTCTATGAGCCCGAACATTTCAGAGGCTGTGTATGGCATAGGTCGCAACTCCCCATATTTCCAACGGTGTTTCCTCGTCAATTTTCAGGTCCGGGTAGTCGGGATTTTCGGCAGCAAGTCGGCAGGAAGTCTTGCTTTTTATCAGCCGTTTGACCGTCAACTCACCATTGACCACTGCGATGACAATGCTGCCGCTGCAAGGCTCGAGAGAGCGGTCAACAACGAGGATGTCATTGTCATTGATTCCGGCACCAAGCATAGAGTCCCCTGCCACCCTTACAAAAAAGGTGGCAGCCGGATTTTTCACCAAATGTTCATTGAGATCGAGTTTGCGGTCAAGGTAGTCATCTGCAGGGGAGGGGAAACCTGCGGAAACCCCGGAAAGAAAGAGCGGCCGCTGCAGGGTGGTCCCGCAGTCTGCAGGGAAAACTGCCTTGATCGAGGAAGTTTTTTTGATGTGCAGACGTTTATTCATTTTTTCTCGAGAGATTCAAGCAATTCTGGGGTGGGATGCCCGTCAGCCGGCAGCTTTGCAGTGCGTTGAAATTCCTTTATGGCCTGGCGGGTCTGTGAACCGATAACGCCGTCGACTGGACCGGGGTCAAAGCCTAGGGCTGCAAGGAGTTCCTGGATTTTCTCAACCTGGCTGCGGCTGAGCTGCTGTTCCGAGGCTGGACGGGCTGCTGCAAGGGGACCTTTGCCTGATATCCGGTCGGCAAGATGCCCAACTGCAATGGCATAGAGATCTGACCGGTTCCACTGCAGAATGGTGCGGTAATTATTATAAACGAGGAAGGCAGGGCCTGTATGTCCGGCAGGCAGGATAAGAGAACCTTTCATTTTCACCTTGGATAGATCGTCGCCATTGATCTTTCTTACCCCGAGAATCTGCCAGGCTGCCAGGGTTTTTTCTACCTCAAGCCCTGTAAGCTCGAGATTGAAGGCAGGGGGAAGTTTTACTTCACGGCCCCAGGTTTTGTCTCCCTGCCACCCTGATTTGGACAGGAAGTTTGCCGCAGATGCAAATACGTCCGGCAGGCTATACCAGATGTCCCGCCGGCCGTCGCCATCCGCATCAACAGCAAAACGGACGAATGTGGAGGGCATGAACTGGGGCTGTCCCATGGCACCTGCCCAGGAACCGGTCATGTCGCTTGCGGAAATATGCCCAGCGTCAATGATTGAAAGTGCTGCGAGCAGTTCCGTCCGGAAAAAATCGCTTCTTCGCGGGTCATGGGCCAAGGTTGCCAATGAGCCAATCACCGGGAAACTTCCCAGGTAATCGCCGAAGTTGGTTTCCAGGCCCCAGAAGGCCACGAGAAAGCGGGGCTGGACGTCATACAGTTTTTCAATACTCTCAAGAAGTTCTGCATGAAGCTCAAGGAGCATGCGTCCCCGTTCAATCCGGCTTTCGGTTACGCGTGCGTCAAGATAGCCCCAGAACGTCTGGGTAAATTCCGGCTGTCTTCTGTCCAGTTCAATAATCCGGGGAATCGGCTGGAGATTATCCAGGGTCGCATGCAGGGTTGCTTCGCTGATGCCCTTTGTCCGGGCCTCCTGTCGTAAATCTTCCAGCCAGCGTGAAAATTCCTCGCTGCATTGACCTGGCTGGGCCAGGGCGGCAAGAGAGGTTGCAATAATAGCGAAGATGAGTATGTATTTTTTCAAGATCTGAGCCATGTGGTTCGAGTTGTCCGTAACAAATAATTAACCGGAAGAATCAAATTTATATATACAACAAAGATTCATATTTTCCCAAAGTTAATAGCTTGCTCATAGAATTAAACGCATGGCGCAACAGTGCTGAACCCGTGGAGCAAGGCGGTAAGATCCCGGTGAAGAAAGGTATTTGATGCCAGGAGCTCAGGGATGAATGGCGAAAAAGGAGAACCGTTAAAGTTTGAAAGTGCGCCGCCGGCCTCTTCAACCAGTAAATATCCGGCAGCAGTATCCCAGGGTTTGAGCCCGATCTCCCAGAATGCGTCTAATCTGCCGCAGGCGAGGTATGCCAGGTCCAGTGCGGCTGCACCAGGTCTTCTCACTCCCTGCGTGTGTGTCAGGACTGTCTTAAGCATAGCCAGAATGGCGTCGGTTCTTTCTTGGAGATCATAGGGAAAACCCGTTGCCACCAGTGCATTGTGCAGCGCAGAAACTTCAGACACTTTTATGCGTTGATCATTCAGCCATGCGCCTCCGGTACGCGTTGCACAGAACAGTTCTTTTTGAATGGGACTGTAGATGACGCCTATCTGGCTTTTTCCCCTGTCATAAAAGGCAATGGAGACAGCAAACCAGGGAAAATTGTGGGCAAAGTTTGTGGTGCCGTCAAGGGGATCAATGATCCAGACAGGTTCTTCGGGTATCTTTTCATACGAGGCAAACGATTCTTCAGAAAGGATTTTTATTTCAGGCAAGGTGTCCCGCAGGACATCAAGAATCAATTCTTCTGCAGCCAGATCTGCTTCAGTTACCAGATCTATTGGGCCTTTGTGGCGAATTTGATGCGGTTGATCATAAAGCTCCTGCAGAAGAGCCCCTGCTTTTACTGCTGCCGCTGCTGCTACCCGGAGCAGATTTTGCAGATCCGGAGTGCTGCAGTGCTGTAAACAATGCTCAATTGTCATTGCCGTATGCTGCATGTCTGATTTTTTCCCAGGCATCCTGCAAAGATTTCCTGTTCGAAAAAGTGATTGAAAGGATCATTGAATCATCTTCAAAAAATGGTGTATGCGCCACTGAAATATTTTTGGGTAATTGCATTGCAGCAATGAAGTGCCTGAATTCTTCGGCCGCCTGACTGAATCGTGGCATGTGTTTACGCGATAACCAGAGCATCAGGTTTTTGGTTTTCTGCGGCGGATTTGCATCTTGGTGATGCAGAATTTCCTGCACCTCATCATTGTCTAACAATGCGGCTATACTCATATTAGCGCGGCTGGCTAACTCTCTGCATATGTTCAGCAGTTTTTTCTGGAAGCTGAAGCTAAGCCGCAGGGATGTTATAATTTCAAAAAGGGCCTTTCGGTCCTGAGGAGATAATAAAATAAAGTCATAAGCAACTGTTTCACTTAGCGTTCCGTGATGAAGGCTGCGGCGAATCGGATCTTCAAGATCGAACAGTCTAATGGTGTGCTTTATGGAAAACGGAGCAGGTGCAAGCCCCAATCGTGGCAGAAAATCTCTGATAATTTGGCTTTCATCGGTAATTGCAGTTATTTTTTGCAGAAAAATAGCCTTTTCAATCGTTGTTAACTTCCGGGCAAGTTGAATTTCTTCAAGTAGAAGAGAAAAAACATCAAGCTCTGGAACATGACGGTAAATGACCAGGCAGCCACATGCGCTTTCTGTATCAAGTGCCTGCAAGGCCAGTAATCTTTTTCTGCCTGATACAATTATATAAAAGTCCGGGGTGGTTTCCCTGACAATAGGGGGGTGCAGGATTCCATGCCTGGAAATTGATTCAGTCAGTGATTCATCAGGAACGATATCCAGCTCCGGAGAAAGAGAGTAAGAGAAATCGCCAAAGTCAATATGCGAAAGAGCAATGTTTTTAAAATTGAGGATCTGGCTCATGGGGATACAGAAAAAAAAATTAAAAAGGAGGTCGCCCAGTTATGGGGAAACCTCCTAAAATGACAATGCAGAAAATAACAAAAACCGGATAAGCTATTTGCTTTTGTAAGGAGCGCTAATCATTAATTTTTGTGCGCAGTATTCCTGAAGGTTTAAAAGTGATCACCCGTCTTGGTTCAAGGATAAGCTCTGCGCCGGTCTGCGGATTTCTTCCCCGTCTGGCATTTTTATCCTTGACGTTGAACTTTCCAAAACCGCTGATTAAAAGTTCTTCCCCGCCGGCTAAGCAATTCTTCATTGTACTCAACAAGGCCTCGACAGCGTGCGTAGCCTGGGCTTTTGTCAGGTTGTTATGACTTTTATATACCTTTTGGACAAGGTCAGCCTTTGTAAGAGTCATATGCCAAGGTCCTCCTTTTTTGAATAATATAATCGACAACTAATCAAAATTACTGCTATTTGTCAAGAACTGAAAAAAATAGTTCTTTTTGCTCGCAACCAAAAATGTATCACTGTTGCACCAAAGGACCTGTGCAGGTAATTTTGCGCTGATGTTATCAGCAGGAAAAAGCTCGGCTTTCGACCATCATTGTTTGTCAGGCGCAACAGGCCGGTACTCGTCATTTCGAAAAAAGACCTGCCGTGCCTGCATAAATTGCAGTTGCGCCGAGCTCCTCTTCTATGCGTAAGAGCTGGTTATATTTTGCAACCCTGTCAGTTCGCGAGGGTGCTCCTGTTTTAATCTGTCCGGTATTGAGGGCAACTGCCAGGTCGGCTATGGTTGTGTCCTCAGTCTCACCGGACCGATGTGAAATAACTGCAGTGTAACGGGCCCGGTGTGCCATGGCTACGGCATCAATAGTTTCGGTTACAGTGCCGATCTGGTTCAGTTTTATGAGAATTGAATTTGCAATTCCTTTTTCTATGCCTTGAGAGAGGATTTTTGTGTTTGTGACAAAAATATCATCTCCCACCAATTGCACGTTTTTGCCTAATTGTTTTGAGAGAGCGGCCCAGCCGTCCCAGTCGCTTTCGTCCAGACCATCCTCAATGGAAACCAGTGGGTATTTTTTTACCCAGTCAGTGTAAAAGGTGATGAGCTGACCAGAGGTTTTTTTCTTTTTCCTCTCAGCGGCCAGTACATAGCATTTTTCTTTGGCATTAAAGAGTTCACTGGCGGCAACATCCAAAGCAATGGAAATATCCTTTCCGGGTTTATAGCCTGCCTGCTCAATTGCTTCCAACAGGGATTCCATTGCTTCTTCGTTGGACCTGAGATTCGGGGCAAAACCACCTTCGTCCCCAACCGCAGTCTGATGACCGGCTTTTTTTAAAACCCCCTTCAGGCTGTGAAAAACCTCAACGCCGGATCGTAGCGCTTCAGCAAAAGAAGGTGCGCCGATGGGCATTATCATGAACTCTTGAATGTCAACGTTGTTGTCTGCATGGGCACCCCCATTCAGAACATTCATCATGGGTATTGGCAGCAGCTTGGCGTTTACCCCGCCAAGGTAACTGTATAACGGCAAGTCAAGCTCTAAGGCAGAAGCACGGGCCACGGCCATGGACACACCGAGGATGGCATTGGCACCGAGTTTCTTCTTGTTGTCAGTATTATCAAGTTTCAGCATTGTTTCATCAATACTGACCTGCTGGGTCGATTCCAGACCAAGAAGAGCGGGACCAATGACTTCATTTACGTTGGCCACAGCCTGCTGCACTCCTTTCCCCATATATCTTTTTTTTCTGGTGTCTCTCAGTTCGAGTGCTTCCCGTTTACCTGTAGATGCTCCTGACGGCACCAGGGCTCTGCCCATGGCGCCGGAATCAAGGTAGACATCCACTTCGACGGTTGGGTTTCCACGGGAATCAAGAATTTCCCGGCCAAGAATACCGATTATCTCCCCCATATGTTTCCTCTTAAGCAGGTTTAGTATTAATAATTTACGCCTAACCGACAACCTCGCCCAGTTTAAAGATGGGAAGATACATGGCGACAACCAGGCCGCCTATCATACCGCCCAAAAAGACCATCATAAAAGGCTCGATCATAGCAGTCAGGTTATCAACTGCCTGGTCAACCTCTTCGTCATAGAAATCCGCAATTTTTTCCAGCATGGCATCAAGGGCACCGACAGCCTCACCAACATTAATCATCTGCACAACCATACTTGGGAAAACACCAGTTTCCTCGAGAGGTTCAGCGATGGGGCGGCCTTCACTAATTGCATCTGCAGTCCGGAACACCGCAGTTTCTATGACTTTATTACCGGATGTCCGTGCCACTACATTGAGACTTTCAAGGATCGGCACACCACTTTTCAGCATGGTGCCAAGCGTTCTGGTGAATTTTGCCACCGCAACCTTGCGCACAAGGTCGCCGATAATAGGAAGTTGCAGTACCATGGCGTCAATCTTTTTCTCACCCTTTTCAGTGGCGTAATATTTTTTGAATGCAAAGAAGAGAATGGCAATCAAAATTATACCGTACAAGAAATTATGTTGTACAAATTGACTGAGACTAACGACGATCTGGGTTGGGATGGGAAGTGCAGCTCCAAAATCGGCAAACATTCTCTCAAAAACCGGGACAACAAATAAAAGAATAACACCGAGGATGACAATCGAGATGCAGAGACAGATAATAGGGTAGGTCATAGCACCTTTGACCCGTTTTTTCAGGGTCATGCTCTTTTCCATGAATACGGCAAGTCGTGCTAGAATAGTATCGAGGATACCACCGATCTCACCGGCTTCAACCATGTTGCAGAAAAGAGAGTCAAAGACTTTTGGGTGTTTTTTTAAGGCGTCGGCAAACGTTGTGCCGGTTTCAACATCAACCCGTATCTGGGTAATTATTTTTTTAAAAGTGGGGTTTTCTTGCTGATTACCAAGAATTTCAAGACCCTGAACAAGTGGCAGCCCAGCGTCGATCATGGTGGAAAGCTGCCTGGTAAAAATAACAGCATCCTTGGTGGTTACCTTCGGTTGGAAGAATTCAATATTCTCAAAAAGGTCTTTGGGCTTTTCTTTAAGTTTGGTAGGCGTAATTCTGATTTTTTTTAAATGACCACGGGCTGAATCAATATTAGGTGCCTCAATAATGCCTTTTCGTTTTTCACCGTACGAATTTTTCCCTTTCCAGATAAAATGTGGCATAATTTCCTCACTTCAGGTGAATTTTCAGCTAACATGGAATATAAATAGAAGATTTCATCATATCCCTATGTACCAAGTTTTTAATATTAAACGAAATAATATATTAAAACAATAGTGCAAATGATCATGTTCGATGCAAAAAAATGTCCAATTAACTTAGTTGACAAGATGGAAATGATTTAATAAAATATTATGTTTTGCATTTGCAATCAATAAAGCTTGATGCGTCCAACTATTATTAATGCAAAGATTAAGCCATTGTTTCATTTTCAAGAATTTAAATAGTTAAAAAATAGAGTTCAAAACCGAAAATAAAAAAATTGCTTACAAATATTTTTTTGAAGGAGTCAGATGACATGCAGAGTTTTTTTAAGCCTATAATTGAAAAATGTGATGGTTGCGAGAGAATAATTGCTGAAGACAATGAAAGATTTTGTAAAACCTATGCAAATCCAGAGGCCAAATGGCGAAACGGCTTTTGCAATTTTGCTACCCACGCCAAACCGGAAATAATTGTCCAAAAAGTCAGAATCAATCCCTTGAAGGCTTCGAAAAGGGCTTCAGGCAAATGACATACATCCTTATTACCCTCCTTAGCATCCTACCAAATTAGCAAAAGCTCCTTCCGGAATCTCTGGAAGGAGCTTTTGGGTTCGAGAAAAGATCAAGATCTCCCGACCCCAAAATATGTAAAGCCAAGTTCTTTCAGGCCCTCCGGTTCGTATACATTCCGGAGATCAACAAATACCGCTTTTCTCATAAGGGATCGTATTCTTTCCAGGTCAAGTGCCCGGTACTGATTCCATTCTGTCATCAGAACCAAAGCATCAGCGCCATCACAGACCTGGTATGGATTTTCCATGTATTCAATACCTGCCGGCAGATACTTTCTCGCCTCTTTCATCCCCTGGGGGTCATGAACTTTAATTTTTGCGCCTTTTTCATGAAGAACAGGCAAAATTGTCAGAGAAGGAGCATCCCGCATGTCATCTGTTTCAGGTTTGAAGGTCAGCCCTAAGATACCAATTGTTTTTTTCGTCTCATTCCCTCCCAGAGAATCACGGATTTTTTTGATCATCCTTGCTTTTTGTGCAGAATTAACTTCCACGGCAGCTTCGACAATACGTGCTCCGGTGCCCTGTTCCTGAGCCATCCGGATAAGGGCCAGGGTATCTTTGGGAAAACATGATCCTCCGTATCCAGGGCCTGGGTGCAGAAACTTTGAGCCAATCCGGCCGTCTAGGCCTATGCCTTTGACCAATGTTATGACATCAGCGCCAAGATTTTCACATAAGGTTGCTATTTCATTTATATAGCTGATCTTGACCGCAAGAAAAGCATTTGCTGCATATTTAATCAGTTCAGCTGTTTCAATATTTGCTTGCACAATGGGTGTTTCGATCAGGTAGAGGGGCTTGTATATATCCCGCAGAACATCTGCAGCGCGTTCAGTTTCCACCCCGATCACCACCCTGTCTGGCCGCATGAAGTCGTTGATTGCAGCACCTTCACGGAGAAACTCAGGATTAGATGCAATGTCAAAATCTGCATTCGGGTTGGCTTCTCTGATAATTCTGGCAATCTGGCGGGCTGTGCCAACAGGGGCCGTGCTTTTATTGACTATCAGTGTATAGCCTGTCAGAAGCGGTGCTATTTCCCTGGCGGCTTCGTAGATAAAGGAAAGATCGGCATAACCGTCCCCGCGTCTGGTTGAAGGTGTGCCAACCGCAATAAATATCGTGTCAGCCCAGGGGACCGCCTTGTTTGCATCCGTGCCAAATTGCAAGCGGTTTTCCTGGATGTTTTTCTGGACAAGATTCTGCAAACCCGGCTCATAAAGAGGGATTTCCCCGGACTGCAGCTCACTGATTTTACGGCTGTCCTTATCAATACAAAAGATCTCATGGCCAAACTCAGAAAAGCAGGTACCGGTTACAAGTCCGACATACCCTGTCCCAATGATGGTTATTTTCATCTGTAAACTCCGGTTGCGTTATTCTTAACAGTTATTGATAAATTGAGACAGCTATCTATAAATAATGACTATAATTTTCAGAACATATAATTGCAAAGATTAATGGGTGCGGGCACCAAATAGTGCTGTTCCTATGCGCACCACTGTTGCACCTTCTTCGATTGCCACTTCAAAATCACCGGACATTCCCATGGAGAGCTCGACCGGTCCATGCTGGCCTAATAAACCTTTGGCTGTGAGTGCTTCAGACAGTTGCCGCAGGTGCTTGAAAAACGGACGGGTATTTTCAGGGTCAGGGCAATAGGGCGGCATGGTCATAAGACCTGTAATCCGCAGAAATTGACACTGGATAAGCCCGTGTAAAAGTTTTTCACAATCTTCGGGGCGAACCCCTGATTTTTGTTTTTCGGCGCCGATGTTGACCTGCACATATGCTTCTAGTGTTTTATTTAAAGCTGCACAATGTTTTTCAAGTGCCAGTCCCAATTTAATATTATCAACTGTTTCAATGACATCAAATAATTCTGCACTTTTTTTTGCCTTATTGCTCTGCAGGTTTCCGATGAAATGGAACACCACTTTTCGACTTGCCAGATTTTGTATATAGGGGATTTTTTCAACGGCCTCCTGCACGTAGTTTTCCCCAAAAACAGAATGGCCGATATCTATAGCCGCTAAAATTCTTTCAGGCGGAATGCGTTTGGATACTGCGACCAGTTTTATATTCGCTGGTGAGCGGTTGACACGCGAGGCAGCCCTGGCAATGCGATGTTTAATGTTTGTCAAGTTCTCGAGTATCATAAGCTGATTGCAAAATTATCATATGTAGCATCAAAGGGTTGCAATTGTAAAGATCTTCCTGGCATTTTGTGTTGTGACAGAAGCCAGTTCTTCCAGGGATAATCCACGAAGATCCGCTATTTTCCGGGCGGTATACAGGACATATTCCGGGAAGTTCTTTTTGCCGCGTAGTGGCTCCGGTGCCAGAAAAGGAGCATCTGTCTCGATGATCAGCTTATCAAGGGGAATTTTTTGGGCAACCTCCTGCATACTAGTTGCCTTATTAAAAGTCACTACTCCCGGGATGGATATAATAAAACCCATATCCAGGACTTTTTGGGCAAGATGCCAGTCTCCTGAAAAACAATGCATTACCCCGCCTGCAGAAAAGGGAGCTTTCTCGTTGAGGATAGAAAGAATATCATCATGGGCTTCCCGGTCATGAATCACGACTGGAAGCTGCATTTTCTTCGCCAGGTCAACCTGTCGGGCATAGTGTTCAAGCTGCACATCATTCGGAGCAAATTGCTTGACATAATCGAGACCTATCTCCCCGTAAGCGACTACTTTGGGCATGCTGCAGAGTCTTTCCAATTCAGCATACGAACGGTCGTTTAGTCCCTGCACGTTATGTGGATGGATGCCGACAGTCGCATAGACGGAATCGTGGTTAGATGCCAAGCGAATTGCCTTTTTTGAACTTTCAAGGTCTATGCCCACAGTGATTATGGGGGCGACACCACTTGCAGCAGCCCGGTTAATAGCTGTTGAGATTTCGTCCTCTGAACCCATCATGTCAAGATGACAATGGGTGTCAATGACATTGATCCCGGCCGGCAGTTGCGGCAGATCAATTTTATGCCTTTTCTTTCCCATAAGGTTAACTCCGAGCCGACTATCTAACAGATTCTGGCAAATGAGGCAATCCGCATGTTATGAGCATATAGTAAAATCTGAATGTGTAAACCTGTGCGAACTTGAAGAAAAACCGATAGTTTGATTCTCGAGTTGTAGTTGACAGCCACTTTTTTTTCTTATACAGATGCAAACAAGTATATTACAGCGGAACAAACACTTTTATATTGAGGAAACAGGAAAATGACTTCACCCGTTTTAGAGGCGATATATAAGCGCCGCAGTATACGCGAATTTACTGATGCGCCAATTTCCATTGAGCAGTTGCATGAGATAGTAAAAGCCGGGATGTGGGCGCCATCCGGGATGAACAATCAGCCGTGGCGCTTTGTAATTATAAAAGATCCCGGGATTAAAGAACAGTTGGCGCAGCAAACGCATTATGGTCATATGGTCATGAATGCCAACGCCCTGATAGCAGTATATTTGAGCAAGGAAGAGATGTATGATGCGGTTAAGGATCATCAGTCAGCCGGAGCCTGTCTTCAAAATATGCTCCTGGCAGCTGAAGCCCTTGGGCTGGGTGCTGTCTGGTTGGGGCAGATCCTCAAAAACAAAGCAGAAGTAAACAGGATCCTCGGACTTGCAGATAATTTTGACCTTATGGCAGTTGTTGTCCTGGGACACCCCCTGCACCATAACCAGAAATCAAAAAGAAAAGAATTAGCCGAACTGCTTTTAAAACAATTGTAGATTTTCTGATCCATGCAGATATCTCTTTAAGTTTGAACTTACTTTTATGAAAACCTTACTTGCAGGCAAAAAGATCCTTTTTGGCATAACCGGAAGCATTGCTGTGTATAAGGCTGCCGAGTGGGTGCGAGAGCTTACTAAGGCAGAAGCACATGTAACCGTTGTTATGACCGAGGCTGCTGCACGCTTTGTCTCCAGTCTTACATTTGCAGCCCTTTCTGGTCGGAGGGTTTATACAGAAATGTTTGCGCCGGATGCTGGCGAAGAAATGACACACATCAGCCTTGCCCGGGAATGCGATCTTTTTATCATTGCACCTGCCACAGCCCAAAGCATTGCAAACTTAGCATACGGGTTTGCGCATGACCTGCTCTCCACTCTTGTTCTGGCGAATCAAGCTCAGGTGCTTGTGTTCCCTGCCATGAACAGCAATATGTATTGTCATGCAGCGACAAGGGCCAATTTGGCCCGGCTGCAGGAATACGGCTATGGTGTGATTGAGCCCGAACAGGGAAAACTTGCCTGCGGAGATGAGGGCATAGGCCGGCTTATTGACTGGGAAAAAGCAAGAGAGTCAATAGTATCGGCTTTTGCAGATCAGGATTTTGCGGAACAGACCATTTTGGTTACTGCAGGTCCTACCGTGGAGTCTTTTGATCCTGCCAGGCACTTGAGCAATCGTTCATCGGGGAAAATGGGTTACAGCCTGGCAAGGGTCGCCAAACGAAGGGGTGCCAGGGTGATCTTGGTCAGCGGCCCCTGCGCAATTGATCCTCCACCCGGAGTGGAGATTGTTAATGTCTTGAGTGCCCAACAGATGCACGATGCGGTTATGGAACATTATAACAGCGCAGATATAGTGGTTATGGCCGCCGCAGTTTCTGATTATCGTCCCGGGAAAACAATGGGGCAGAAAATAAAGAAAGGTGGCAAATCTATAGACCTGGAATTGGTGCCTAACCCGGATATTCTGAAAAGACTGGGCCAGAAAAAGAAAAAAGCGAAGCAGCCCCTGCTTGTCGGATTTGCAGCTGAAAGCTGTCAACATATCGAGGAAGGTCAGCGCAAGCTTAAAGAAAAGAATCTCGACCTGATTGTTATAAATGACATCCTTGGAAAGGATACGGGCTTTGGAGCAGATACAAACCAGGTAAGCCTCATTGACAGGGATTACCAGCTTGAGAAACTGCCGCTTCTCTCCAAGGAGGAGTGTGCTGATATGATCTTGGACAAGATCGTAAAGCTTTTATAATAACGTTTAGAACGTGCCGTTGAAAGCTGCTTCGTAAACCGCCATCACATCTTCTTTTGTAGGCTTTCTCGGGTTATTTTCAACCGGCCTGGTGACAGTGAGGGCTATTTGGGCCATTTTCGGAATTTTATCTGCCGGAATATTGAGATCTGCCAGACTGCCGGGAATGCCCACATCCGCATTAAGCTGGTGGATAGCTTCAACAGCCAGTTGCGCAGCTTCACGTAATGGCAACCCCTCAGTTTCATATCCCATTACCTGGGCAACTGTGGCAAATTTTTCCGGGCTGCCGATAATATTATATTCAACAACATAGGGCAGCAAAACCGCGTTCGCCAGTCCATGGGCTGTGTTGAACATACCACCAAGAGGGTAGGCCATGGCATGGACCAGGCCGACTCCTGCTGTGGCAAGTGCTTTGCCTCCCAGTAAACTCCCCATCAGCATAGCGGAGCGTGCTTCAAGATTGGAGCCGTTTGCATAGGCTGTCCCGAGATTGTTACAGATCAGACTTATTGCCTCAAGGGCATACATATCTGATATAACATGCGCCTGGGTGGAAACAAAGGCCTCCAGGGCATGGGTAAAGGCGTCAATGCCGGTGGCAGCTGTAACATGTTGTGGCAGGCTGAGGGTCAAAGCCGGGTCAAGTATGGCTGCATCCGGGTAAAGGGGATCACCATTCATGCCGCCTTTCGAATTGGTTTTTTCATTAATGAACACTGCTGTAAAAGTAACCTCGGCCCCGGTGCCGGCAGTGGTTGGTATCATAATTTTGGGAACCCCCGGTAGTTTAATCTTGCCGAGCCCCAGGTAATCTTCGGCCTTGCCGCCATTAGTCAACAGGATGCCGACCGCTTTGGCTATGTCAAGGGCAGAACCGCCCCCTAGGCCAACCACGCAATCAGCCTTATTTGACTTTGCCAGTTTGGCTGCCTGGTCAGCAAGTTTAAGGCCCGGCTCGGGAGTTACCTTGTCGTATAATGTATGAGGGATTTTTGCCTTATCCAGAAGAGATGATACTTCTTTGATTATCCCCGCCTGTTTCAGACCTGGATCTGCAACAAGAAAAACACGATGGCCGCCAAGCTCGGCGATCAAATCACCGAGCTTTTTTACCGCATTGACCCCAAATAATATCTGTGTCGGTTGGTTGACGCTGAATGATTGTGTCTGTATCATTTGCAACACCTCGTGTGAAAATTAACGGAGAAATCCCAATTATTGAGAAGATAAACAAGCAAAGAACGTTTATGCATTTATAAAATATTTTGATTAGTATATAACTTTTAGCGGAACTGTTCATATAAAAAAAAAATGCGGTGAAACAAAACATTATCCATTCATACTTTCATGGATTCTCAGCTCAGTAAATCAGAGAAAAAAAGAAGAGCCAAAGGCATAGAGCAGCTCGTTAGCGAGCTTGCTGCTCTGCCATTGGGTGAAATTGCTTCATTGCCCTGTGATCAGGAAATCCGTGCGGAAATTGGCTCAGCCAAAAACCTCAAAGGCGGCGCCAGGAAACGACAGCTTAAATATGCCACAAAACTCCTGCGCGACAAACCTGCAGAGGATCTATACGACTTTCTGGCCCGGAAAAAAGGCTCCATGCTGAAAGAGAAGCGTGAATTCCATGAACTTGAACATTTTAGAAACGCCCTGATAACTGAAGCGATTAAATTCTATGAAGAAATGATGCACGACAACGGTTATATGAATGAGAATAAACCCGTAGAATTTTTACCTGAGAGCAAGACAATACAGGATATAGTCAACCACCTACCCGAGGTCGACCAGGTCTCGTTAAAAAATGCAGCCATGCAGTTTGCCAGGACCCGCAACAGGAAATTCAGCCGGGAGCTGTTTCGCATTATGAAGGCTGCCAGGGAAAAAACACATTTTTCTCAACAATAGGATAAGAATAATGGAATATAGAAAAGGAACAATCGGGAGAGTGTTCAGCGTCCGTTTTGATGAGGGCGATTTTTTTCTGGAAGAATTTATTCAGCTTATTAAAAAGGAGAATATCAGGGCAGGATGGTTTCATGTCCTGGGTGGGTTACGGGAGGCAGATGTAGTAACAGGCCCCAAAGAGCCGACCATGCCACCGGAACCCGTATGGAGCGAGGTTCGCGGCGCCAGAGAAGTTTTGGGAACCGGGAGTGTTTTTTGGGATGCCAATGAACCAAAAATCCACCTGCATGCCGCCATGGGGCACCATGGAGACACCCTGACCGCCTGTGTACGCAAAGGTACCAAAGTTTATCTGGTCCTTGAGGTCATGATCATCGAACTGAAAGGCATTGAGGCAACTCGCCCCTGGTATGAAATTGGTGGGTTTAATCGTTTGACCTACGCCTGAGAGGTTTGATAGTATCACGTGGTAAAAGAGTTTAGAACAAGATCTTGGATTGAATGATTTTGATTGACAATTTCCCATATTTTCTTCAATAAGTGGTTATACATTTACTTACAGTGAATTCCCTAATTGCAGCTCATTAATTATATGAATGCAGGAGGCAGAATACGATGGCAACAAAGGCAAAGAGCACGAAAAAAACGACAAAAAAAACCGTTAAGAAAAAAACAGTTCCTTCAACCGAGTTTTCTTTACATGCACCCAATGTAAATGAAGTTTACCTGGCCGGGAATTTTAATAACTGGCAGCCGGATGCAAAGGACTATCGTTTGCGGAAATTCAAAGACGGTACCTGGAAGAAAGTGCTGAAACTGAAACCAGGCAGGTATGAATACCAGTTTATTGTTGACGGTCAGTGGTGGTGTGACCCAAAAAATGATAACCGCGTCACCAATGCGTACTGCACACAAAACTGCGTAATTGAAGTTAAATAAGAATACATTTGTCTGGACTGAGGCGGTGCAAATAGCTGCTCTCGAGACAATTTTTTTGCGCAGAACATAAAAACCGGAACTGATTCCAAAGGTTCCGGTTTTTATGTTCCAGCGCCGAGATCCGCTCTTGTATGTATTGTTATTCCACTTCAGTGATTATTTTTAGGATCTTATCACCTACTTTCAGGGCATCGCCAACCTTGGCCTGAATTTCCACCACTGTTCCGGCAACCTGGCTGACAACCGGGGTCTGCATTTTCATGGCTTCAACCACGGCCAGCTTGTCGCCAACTGCGACCTCCTCATCTTCTTTTGCAACTATTTCACATACATTGCAGGAGTAGGTAGCCCGCATGTCTCCGGCCTTGGCAAGGTCTTCAATTTCTTTTTTGCTAAGCTGCGGACCTGCAGCAGCGGCACCCTCTTTGGCTTCTTCCTTGAATGTATAGTTGCGCTCCTGGTGGTCGACATTAAGGTAAATGGACCACTCACTTTTCTCATTCTTCTGCTTGGGACCGATCTCAATTACATGTTCCTTGCCGTCATGATCTTTAAACATCAGAGACTCACCAAGCTTATAACCACCACGCCTGAGAAATATACTGGGCGGCAGGACATAAACCTTGCCAAACTCCTCTTCAAATTTGAAGAAATTTACAGCATCGTTGGGGTGCTGCAGATAGGTAACCAACTGTTGTTCCGTAGGTTTGTGCCCCAAACGATCGGCAAGAACTTGACGTTCCTTGTCAATATCCATATCCTCGATATCTTCAACACCACCTTCATCTGCAAGAAGATTCTGCCAGCCTGTACCAAATACCTTTTCATAAATCCAGTCAGCAGGACGGTAGAAGGGGAAGGGTCCGTATTTGCCTAACAGGAGATTTTTGAGATCGCCGGAAGGGTTGCCATAGCGATCCTTCTCCAAAACGTTTGTAACAGCAGTTGTCCACAGGATCTGCGAGCCGGGTGTAACAGACCACCAGTTGCCGAGTTCAATCTGAACTTTGGGCAGTTCGTCATGCAGGATTGTAGGCATTTTATCAAGGAATCTGCCTTTTACAGCCTGTTCAAAACTGCTCCCCATAGCACCACCGGGAAGCTTGTGTATCTGAACCGTAGGTGAGAAACCTTTAAACTGAGATTCAAAGTATTCATAATGATCACGTTCGTTTCGCAGTACTTCAGAGCTCTCAATCACCGCGTCTTCATTAAGGTCTATTGCTTCCTTGCCGTAATCCTTGAGGGTATGAATAACGCTCAGCAGGGGAGGTGGTCCGTAATATCCAGTAAAAGCATGATCTGATGCATCAACAATGGTTGCCCCATTGAGAACTGCGGCAGTAATCCTGCCAATATCATTGCCGTCGGTATTATGGCCATGGTAATGGATGACCAGCTCTGGATATTTATGTTTGATGGCGGCAACCAGTTCACCGATACGTTTCGGAGTACCGAGGCCACCATGGTTTTTAATGCAGAGAATGATGTCTTCGCCGGTCACAGCAAGAATTTCCTGAACTTTTCCCACATAAAACTCGTCGCTGTGCTCAGGTCCGGTTGAGAAACAGATGGATGGCTCCAGAATCTTTTCAGCCAGCTGAACTTCCTCAAAAACCGCCTGCATATTAGGGACATGGTTCATGAAATCAAAAACTCGCCAGACATCAACATATTTTGCAAATTCCCGTACGGCAAACCTGATAACATTCTGTGGGTATGGCCTGTAGCCGAAAAGATTAACCCCGCGGCAGAGAGTCTGAAACATGGTATTGGGCATCTTTTCGCGCAATAGTTCAAGTTTCAGAAAGGGATCAACCTGTTTTCGCAAAATATCAACATGGACAGAAGCGCCACCGGTAATTTCCAATGAAAAATAATTCGCATTTTCCCTTGATTCAGCCGCTAAAAGATCTGTGTGCAGCAGGATTCTATTTTTAAAATCAGACTGGGACAGATCTCGGGCCGTATTGGTCAAATAGTAGCCGTCGGCCTGCCGCAGGATCTGCAGCGCTTCCTTGTAATGCATCCCATGAACAATTCTTTTCATGACCGTACCTTATTATTGAGTATTACGTAATTAGACAGCGTAGGTATTTTCTTCGTTGTAGTGGATCTCGGCAATCAGTTTTGCCAGTTTATTTATCTCGGTATTTTGTTCCTCATAATCCAAGAGATGTGCATGCATCTCCAGATATGAAGTGTCAAAATCACCCTTCTGGAAATCAGGGTCGTCGACAAGTTCGAGATAGAAAGGAATGGTGGTTTTGGGGCCGATGATGACAAAGTTTTTGAGACAGCGCCGCAGCCTGTCCACGGTCTCGTTCCAACTGTAACCATGGACTGTGAGTTTGACAAGCAGAGAGTCGTAGACTTCGGGAATAGTGTAGCCCTGGTAGACAAAACCATCAAGCCGAACACCGTAACCGCCCGGTGAACGGTAGATGTCAACGGTTTTGCCGCCCTCAGGCATGAAATTGTTTTTGGGATCCTCTGCGTTGATGCGCATTTCGATGGCATGCCCTCTGATCTTCACTTCCTCCTGTTTGAAGAGCAGTTTTTTGCCAAAGGCCAGCTTGATCTGCGTCCGAACTATGTCAATACCCGTTACCATTTCAGTAACAGTATGCTCAACCTGAATCCTGGTATTGATCTCCATGAAATAATATTTCATATCCTTGTCAACCAGGAACTCGACCGTCCCGGCATTGGTATAATTTGATGCCTGAGCAGCCTTGACGGCAGTTTCACAGATTGATTCAATAATAGACTGGTCCTGAATTAAAGAGGGCGCAATTTCAACCAGTTTCTGGTTTCGGCGTTGAATTGAACAGTCCCTTGTACCTAAATGAACAACTTCACCAAAGGAGTCAGCGATGATCTGGACCTCAACATGCTTTGGATTAATAACGACTTTCTCCAGGTAGACATTATCGTTGTCGAAGGCAGCTTTGGCCTCGGTGCGGGCCATGGGAAGCTCTTCTCGCATTTGGCTGTCATTATCAATACGGCGGATACCCCGTCCCCCGCCTCCGGCAGTGGCCTTGAGCATAATGGGATAGCCGTATTCAGAAGCAAAGGCAAGGGCCTCCTGCAAACCTTCGTCACCAGGTGACAGGTTGGAAGTGCCGGGAACCATAGGAATATTTGCTGCTGCCATGATTTCCCGGGCTATAACCTTGTTGCCCAGGTTTGTAATAACCTCGGATGTAGGACCAATAAAAACAAGCCCGGCATTTTCACAGGCCTTTGCAAATTCTGGATTTTCGGCCAAGAAACCATATCCTGGATGTATCGCATCCGCCCCTGATTTACGGGCAGCCTTAATTACTTTTGCAATATCGAGATAATCTTTTCTCGGACCGTCACCGAGCCATATTGCCTCATCCGCTACTCTGACGTGCAAGGCTTCCGTATCAGGTGTTTCATAAATGGCAACTGCTTTATGTCCTAATTCCTGGGCAGCCCGAATGACTCGAATTGCAATTTCTCCACGGTTTGCAACTAATATTTTTTTCATCTGTGGATTCCCTTATGTATTCTATTCATCATACAGAAATTTTATATGTCTTCCCTGTTGCAGCTAGAGCTTTCCGGTATGATCAAATTTAACGATGAAAGATCCGGAGGAATAAAGTGCTGTAACGATAAGACGACAGACCGTTGCGTATATATATTTGGAACGGGCAGGCTATGAAAAAATATTTCCTAGCATAATTTCTTTAAACAGGCAAGCAAAAGTGTCTGCAGTTTTTGAGGCTTAAAATATTTTTTAGCATTGCCGGATAATTACACAAAAGAAAGATACAGTGATTTAATCCCAGGTCTGGCGAATGTTACATTGATTGAGTAAGCGCTAAAAGATCTGCAAAGGTGGGGGCAGCATAAATTTGCCTGCGTATGGACGACCCACCAGTTATGCCTTTAAAATAACGGCCGGCATGATTTTTTGTCTTGGCAAGAATTTTATCAGGGTCGCTGAGCTTCCGGATAAGTTGTAAATGGTGCCTCAAGCCTTCCATACGTTCTGCAAGGGTTTCCGGTGTGCCACTCGGGGTGAACACCCATGGATTTCCCAGGGCGCCCCGACCTATCATTATGCCATCGCAACCTGACTTTTCAAGAAAGGCATGCGCCTCCCGATATGTCGTAATATCGCCGTTGCCGATAACCGGGATAGATACACTATTTTTTACCTGGGTTATTATTTGCCAATCAACCGGACCGCCAAATCCCTGGGTCCATGTACGGCCATGAACAGCTATGCAGCTTGCTCCGTTGTCTTCCAGCATCATTGCAAAGTCAGGGGCCACGATTGCGTCATGGTTCCACCCGGTTCGAATTTTTACTGAAACCGGTAAAACCGTTTTTTTGCAGACCTGGCGGATTATTGCTGCAGCAAGGTCAGGATTTTTCATCAGGGCCGCTCCTGCGCCTTTTTTTACAACTTTTTTGACCGGACAGCCCATATTGATGTCAATGATATCAACAGCCATATCCGAGACAATCTCTGCTGCTGCGCCCATTTTTTCCGGGTCAGCGCCAAAAAGCTGCAGGGCCACAGGTCGTTCTTCAGGTACGGTCTGGGTCATCTGCAGGGTCTTTTTTTTGTCGTAGACAAGACCATGGCAGCTGATCATTTCAGTGTAACAGAGAGCTGCTCCGAACTGACGGCAAAGAAGTCTGAAGGGAAGATCGGTATATCCAGCTAATGGAGCAAGGATCAGAGGATTTTTCAGCTGAAGAGATTTGATCTGCACGTATCGGGTCACCAAACATTTAACAATTTTGACCGGAGAATATTACCCCACATGAAAGGGACAAAAGGATTTTTGTTCCTTTAAGGCATATTATTGACGATTTCATGGATTCTCAGATAAAGGAGTTCACCTATCTCGTCGCCAATACGAAGCAGGGCTTTTTGCTTGTTGTAACGGGTTATTTCACCTGATGGGTCAATGATAAAAGGCTCATATATGGTGAATTTTCTCTCCTGCCACAAGATAGAGTTGTTCCGGTTATCACGCAGTGTAAAACTGAAAGTCAGCTTCAGCTTGATTTCCAGGGCTTTGTCAAACGAATCGTAAAAGAGCCCTGGCAGGTCAATGGCTGCTATTGCTCCGGTAAGTTTTAGGTCAGCCTGTTCTTCTTCGAACACAACAGATATTCGGCTCGATTTCTTGAACCATGCATTGAACAAACGGAAATATATCGATTCCAGACCAAGTTCGTTGGTTCGATTTTGCCAGGTTGTAAGCAGCAATGTTTTTGAGGGGACGTCCTGTAATTTATTTTTGGCGTATGGGTTGCTGTAGCCGCAGCTGCTGCAGGAAAAAGCCAGCAGAAACAGGATGAAAAATACTAGAATACTGTAGGGAAAGGTGTGCCTGGCGGCTCTGTTTGACAGAATTGCATTCATGCCGAGATCTAGGCAACCACATTAACAAGTTTTTTGGGGACAACGATCACTTTTTTAATAGGCTTGTTGCCCACGAATTTTTGCACTTTGTCATCCAGAAGACTGAGTTCTTTGAGCTCATCATTACCAATATCAGGGGAAACCAGCAACCTGCTTCGCACTTTACCATTCACCTGCAGTACGACAATAATTTCTTCATCTTTGGCAGATTCAGGATTAAAAGTAGGCCAGGATTGATTTTCAAGAAGCTCTTCATGGCCAGTTATTTCCCAGAGCTCAGAACAGAAATGGGGCGTCATCGGTGCGAGGAGTAAGAGGGTCGCATCAACAGCCTCCTTAATGGCAGCAGGTGCAATATCATTTTCTGCATTTTCTGAAATCAGGGAGAGCAGCAAATTGACCAATTCCATGACAGCTGCAATTGCAGTATTGAAATGAAAGTCATTTTCCAGGTCCCTGGTAACCTTGCGAATGGTCTGGTGTGTTTTCCTGTGGAGGGCACGGCTTTTTTCATTGAGATTTGAGGCTTGCTGATCAGGGGCACTTGTCAGCATTTCTCTGTTGCTTTCGACAAAACGATGCACCCGGTTTAAAAAGCGAGAAGCGCCCTCAACCCCCTTGTTGCTCCAATCAAGATCTTTTTCAGGAGGAGCAGCAAAGAGACTGAAGAGACGCACAGTGTCAGCACCGAATTCTTCAATGAGTTTATTGGGGTCAACAACATTGCCTTTAGACTTGGACATCTTAGCCCCGTCTTTTATCACCATGCCTTGGGTCAGAAGGTTTTTAAAGGGCTCGTCGGTGGATAAATAGTTCAGGTCACGAAGAACCTTGGTGAAAAAACGGGCATAAAGGAGATGCAGGATAGCATGTTCAACGCCACCAATATACTGGTCAACCGGCAACCAGTAATTCACCCTGTCCCGGTCAAGAGGACCATCTGTAAAATCAGGACAGGCATAACGGGCAAAATACCAGGATGATTCCACAAAGGTATCCATGGTATCAGTTTCACGTCTCGCTTCTCCGCCACATGCAGGACAGAGGGTCTTGTAAAAACTTTCAAGTGAGTGGAGGGGAGAGCTCCCGCTACTGTCCGGTTTGGCATCTGCAGGCAGAATAACGGGCAGATCATCTTCCGGAACCGGCTGCACACCGCAGGTGGAGCAATGTATCATGGGAATAGGGGTTCCCCAGTAACGCTGTCGTGAAATTCCCCAGTCCCGAAGGCGATAGGTTGTCATGCCTTTGCCGAATCCCTGTTCTGCGGCAAAGGCTGTAATGGCAATTTTTGCTTCCGCTGAGCTCAGGCCGTCAAATTGCGCTGAAGCGGACAAAACTCCCGTATCCTCGAAAGCTTCTAAAAGAGTTTCGGAATCCAGCTGTTTGTCTCGAGGCTGCACAACGACCTTGACTGGCAGGTTGTACTTGCGGGCAAACTCAAAATCCCGCTGGTCATGTGCAGGTACTGCCATGACTGCACCGGTGCCATATTCCATGAGTACGAAATTAGCCGTATAAATGGGAATACGGTCCCCGCTAAAGGGATTGATGCAATAATGCCCAATAAAAACACCTTCCTTTTCAATCTCTTCGTCTGGTTTCTGCTGTTTGCGGGCAATTTTAGTTCTGGACACAAACTGCGCAACTTGCTCGGCCTGACTGGTATGCCTGCTCAGGTCTACCAAAGGGTGTTCAGGCGCAAGAGACATGAAGGTGGCCCCGAATATCGTGTCAGGACGCGTCGTAAATATCTTGAGAACCTGGTCGGTATTCTCTACAGGAAAATCGATTTCCGCCCCGATGCTTTTTCCTATCCAGTTACGCTGCATGGTTAGGACTTTTTCAGGCCAGCCTGTTAAATTATCACACTCTGCCAACAGTTCCTCAGCATAATCGGTTATGCGGAAAAACCAGCCATGCATATCCTGGGGTAGCACCTGGTTGTCACATCTCCAGCACTGGCCGTCAATAACCTGTTCGTTTGCCAGGACGGTCTGACAGGATTCACACCAGTTGACAGTGGTCATCTTCCGATAAACCAGCCCCTTTTCGTACATCTTGATGAAGAACAGCTGTTCCCAACGGTAGTATTCTGGGTCACAGGTTGCCAGCTCTCTGTCCCAGTCGTAACTGAAGCCCATCCTCTGAAGCTGGTTTTTCATATAATCTATGTTTTCATACGTCCATTTGGCAGGATGGGTATCGTGTTTGAGGGCGGCATTTTCCGCTGGCAGGCCAAAGGCATCCCAGCCCATTGGATGCAGGACATTGTAGCCCTGCATTCTTTTAAAACGTGCGATAACATCACCAATGGAATAATTTCGCACGTGGCCCATGTGAATCTTGCCGGATGGGTAGGGAAACATTTCCAGAAGATAATATTTCCTGCGCGCGGAGTCTTCGCTAGCCTTAAAGGTGTTTTGGGTAAGCCAGTGCCTTTGCCATTTGTCTTCAATAAAGGCAAAATCGTAACGGCCGGAATTTTTTTGTGGAACGGGATTCATGTCTTGTTTATAGAATTAGTTTGACTCTATATACGAAGTCGGAATTTCAATGCGGGAGTAATTTTCAAATGTGGTGAACTTATCTATAAAGGTGAGTTCAACGGTGCCGGTGGGGCCGTTACGCTGTTTGCCAATTATAACCTCGGCTATGCCCCGCTTGGGGTTATCCTCACTCTTATTATAAATTTCATCACGATACAGAAAACAGATAACATCGGCATCCTGCTCAATGGCACCGGATTCACGCAGGTCAGACAACTGTGGCCTTTTATTCGGTCGGGATTCCAGGCTGCGGTTCAATTGAGACAGCGCTACTACAGGCAGGTTCAGTTCTTTGGCCATGGCTTTCAGGGAGCGGGATATTTCGCTTATTTCCTGCTCACGGCGTTCAGCATTGTACCTGCCCCGCATAAGTTGCAGATAGTCGACCACAACCAGACCGATGTTATGTTCTGTCTTCAGGCGTCGTGACTTAGCCCGCATCTCAAGCACGCTGATTGCCGGGGTATCATCAATGAAAATAGGGGCCTCGGAGAGAATACCAGTGGCCCTGGCAAGCTTGGGCCAATCGGGGTCACGAATGAAACCGGTGCGCAGAGCTTGTGAATCAACTCGACTGACAGAGCACAGCATTCGCATGCCAAGCTGTTCCTTTGACATTTCCAGACTGAAAACAGCAATTGGGACTTTATGGAAAATAGATGCATTCTGGACAATATTCATTGCCAGGGCCGTTTTGCCCATGCTGGGTCTGCCTGCCAGGATGATAAGATCGGAGGGCTGCAGGCCGGCTGTTATCCTGTCAAGATCGTCATAACCGGTTGGCACTCCTGTTATTAATTCTTTCTTTTCAGCAAGTTTTTCAATGCGTTTGAATGTTTCGGGGATTATCTTGCTGAGAGCCTGGAAATCCTGGTTGCTTGTGGAACGGGAAATTTCGAATATGGTCTGCTCAGCATCATCAACCAGGCTGTCGATGTCATCCTGTTCATCGTAACAGCGTGTAGCTATCTCCGTACAGGTCTGAATGAGATGACGCAGGGTTGCCTTTGACCGTATGATCTGGGCATAGTAAATAATATTGGCTGCAACCGGAACAATATCAGTGAGGTTGGCAAGATAGGCTGGGCCGCCGACTGCATCAAGCTGATTCCAGTCACTTAATATATTGGAAACAGTAATAATATCCTGGGGCTCATTCTTTTCGAAAAGAGCTACCATTGCCTTGAAGATGATCTTGTGGGCTTCACGGTAATAATCCTCTGGTTCCAACAGTTCCAGGATCTTTATCAGCGCACCTTTCTGCAGCAGTATGGAACCCAGCACGCATTGTTCGGCCTCTAAATTCTGGGGCGGTAAACGATGCGGATCAGAGGGTGTCCTTGGCGTTGATGCTGTCCTCTCAGCTTTCATGGCCCTGTCACCCTTTTTCATCTTTATTATTCGGCCTCCAGCGGAACAACCTGAACTGTTATTTCCGATGTCATCTGATAACCGACCTTTATTGGTACAATGATTTCGCCAAGGGTTTTGATAGGCTCTGCAAGAAGCACGTTTTTCTTATCAACCTGAATATTCATTTCCGCTAGTTTCTCAGAAATGTCGGCTGCCGTGACTGAACCGAAGAGTTTGTCTTCCTCGCCAACACGATGTTTTACGTTGATGATTGTGCCGGATATTTTCTTTGACAGAGCTTCAGATTCCTGCCGCTGCTTTTCCTTTCTTGCTTCAATTGTAGCCTTTTCCTGTTCAAGCAGGTTGAGATTCGCTTTATTGGCAAGAACAGCAATTTTTTTGGGAATGAGATAATTTCGCGCATAGCCTGATTTTACTTTTACTATTTCGCCTTCTTCCCCGAGGGATTCTACAGTTTTTTTAAGTATGAGCTCCATTTTTTCTACCTCAAAAAAGTTTCTTTATAAAATGTATAGTTTTTTATTTCCTCATGTACACAATCATCGGCGATGACTCAAATAGAATTATTATGCTTGTCACCTGCCTCGTTAAGCTTTCTAAAATCAGCCCAGACATCTATCATGCCGAGAAATGACAATACGATGATGCCATAGGTTTGAATGAAGATCAATGCATAAATCGGAACCCGGATCAACCCGGGCACGGACCATCTGTTTAAAAGACTTGCAGCTATGGCCAAGCCCTGGAAAAAATATACAGTACTGCAAACAATCAAGCCATTAAGGCCCAGTGTGCTTAGTGGCGCCGGCAACAATAAAAACATTACTCCAGAAAGAACAACCAGCCAGACAAAAGGGTCAGGTAATTTCCATTCTTGATATTCAGGCCATGGCGTAAGCTTCGAATCTTTTTTCTTGAGCAGCAAGTTCCCCAGTACAAGGTTCAGCCAAACAGTTATCAAGAGCCCAGAGATCAAAATGGCTGGAAGGATTTTCGGGATGTATACCCGTAAGAGATCCACTGCCACCCGGACACCTTCCAACGTTTCAGGCGCAAGCTCAGCTGAATCTTCATAAAGCATGAGTCCGCTATGCAACCCCATGTCAATTTCTGTCAGCAGGGTAGAGTAAAGGTTTGTCTGGAGCAACAAAGCAAGACCAGACCAGTAAAGCAACCATGACACTGCTAAAACCAAAAAGGCAATAAAACCTGTAGCAACCGGTGACCTTTTGTTAAAAACACAAGTGGAGAAAGCTATTCCGACCGGCACCAGAGTCAAAGAAAAGATCAACATCGGCAGTGAGCCGAATATTACAGCAGCACCAGCAGCAATAAAAATACCGTTACGTACAGGAATCGATCCTCTTTGAATGCCTAAATTGACCAGGCAATAAAAAACAGGTAAAGGAACCAGGCTTGAGAGCCAGCCGATTTTTCCGGGGAACAGCGCAGGGAGAAGTAACACCGCAGCAAGTACGACCAAGCCGGCGAATTGAGCGTCACTATCCTTATGTCTGCCCTGAAAATATGGTGCAGCCAACACGTTAACCAGATTTACAGTTGCGTTGGTCCGCTGTAAGGCATCAGGGCAATCTGTCTTGCCTTTTTAATTGCATCTGTCAACTTCCTTTGGTGTTTCGCGCAGTTCCCATAGATGCGTTGGGGTATAATTTTGCCTCTTTCGGTAACAAAATTACGTAAAGTCCTGACTTCCTTGTAGTCAATCACCAGACTCTTATCAGCACAAAATCGACATACTTTCTGCCGGGGAAATATTCTTTTTTTGGGTGCCATTTCAGCTTCTCCAGAATTTTTTTCAGGAAATCAATAAATTATATGTGAAATGAGCAGGCAATGAAAAAGGGGATATCAGTCAGCCTGCTCTTCCTTGACAGTGTCCGGTTCTTCTTGTTCTTCGTGTTCGTCGTCTTTTCCTTCTCCCGTAACCTCTTTATCGGAGACAGGGACA
>Ga0210109_1000003_pt1 | contig 52568 bp, 54 predicted proteins | sample China_Bullhead_C_FD_184857 | JGI IMG/M metagenome (GOLD analysis project Ga0210109, IMG submission 184857) | Wetland microbial communities from San Francisco Bay, California, USA, that impact long-term carbon sequestration -... | ecosystem: Environmental > Aquatic > Marine > Wetlands ...
AGCCTCATACCCTGGGCCTTGGACAACCAAGGTGCCGGGCAGAAATACTTTTGGAAGGCTGAGGCTGTCCGGTAGAGAGCCGTTGAATCTTTCCGGAAGTTGCCTGCAGGTATCCTTGCCAAGACCCATGAGCATTGCCTTGGAACCCTTATTCACCGATGGGCCTGTATAATCAAGGGTATCCTGTGAAACATTGGCAAAAACAAACAAATCTCTCTCCCAATTAACCCTAGCCAGGACATGCTGCCAAAGCGCTGCAAAGTTTTCTACGTCAATATCCCCATCGGTAAGGATAAGAAACTTGGTCAGGGACAACTGCCCCTCACCTAAGATCCTCAAGCCCGCTGCAAAGGCCTCACGTGGATAGCGATCCATGACCCTGGCTGCGGCCAGGCAGTGGAACCCTGCTTCACCAAATGTTTTTAACTGGCGTACGCTGCTCATCACCAGCGGGAACAGTGGAGAAAGCAGATCCTGCAGAAAGTCACCGATGAAAAAATCCTCCTGGCGCGGCCGCCCTACAACCGTCGCCGGATAGACTGCATTTTTGCGGTGATACATATGCTGCGCCTGGAAGACCGGATAGTCATGCTGCAGGGAATTGTAGCCATAATGATCACCAAAGGGCCCTTCCGGATGCCTGACATGCGGCGGGACAATTCCTGTAAATGCAAACTCTGCCTGGGCTACCAGGGGATGGCCGCCATGCGGGTTTTTCACCATTTCCAGCTTTTTGCCAAGCAGCAGCGAAGCCAGGACGAGTTCGGGAATGTTTTCAGGCAATGGAGCAATGGCAGCCAACATCAAGGCAGGAGGACCACCGATATAGAGGGTAAGCGGCAGCGCTACGTTTCTTTGTTCTGCGGCATGATAATGGTAGCCCCCGCCCTTATGGATCTGCCAGTGGATGCCTGTTGTGGTGTCATCATAACGCTGAATACGGTACATGCCTAGATTATGGCCTCTGGAATCAGGGTGTTCAGTATAGACGAGCGGTAGGGTGACAAAAGGACCACCATCAGAATGCCAGGAAGTCAGGAGCGGCAACGCCATCAGCTTCGGGGGGGCTTTATGAACCTCTAGAATGGGCCCTGACTTGACGGTTTTCATGCCCATCTTCATCCCAGCAAATATCATGCTGCGCATTGACCAGAGCTTTTCAAGGCTTGGTGGCATAAGTGTTTCAGCAGCCCGCACCAGGTCCTTTACAAACTGCTGCGGCCGCTGGCCAAAGGCGAGCTCCATGCGGCGCTTCGTACCGAACAGGTTGGTAACCACCGGAAACTCGCTGTTGACCACATTGGTAAACAGCAGGGCTGGACCACCCCGGGCAATTACCCGACGATGAATTTCGGCAATCTCCAGATACGGGTCGACCTGCGCATCTATTTCAAGCAGCTCAGACTCCTTTTTCAGGATGTGCAGAAATGTTGACAGGTCTTCAATGATTCCGGAACTCACTTGTTCGCTGCTCCTTGCCGTTTGGACTTAATCTGCCAGAAAAAGGCTGTGATATTCTTTTTCAGACAGGTGCTTGTGCATAATACCTGTTAGAAAATCCACGGTAGCATTAATCTCGTCATCATGCAGCCTCGGCAACAGGGCATCTAAAAGTTTTTTATCTGTAAAGCACTCCAGAAATAACCTTAAAGATTTCTCGTCTGTAGCCCTGTCAAATCCGAAAACAATAGCATGTGCCTGCATAGTATCTTTATTTGCCGTCTTTTTGATGACCATTATATCTCCTTGAGCATGAAAGGCGATTAAAGCAGTTTCCATTTGACTTTTCTTGAACGAGGCCCGTCAAATTCACAGAAGAAAATTTTCTGCCAGGTACCGAGAACCAGCCTGCCATTCTCAATAAACACGGTTACCGAGCTACCCATCAGAGATGCCATGATATGGGCCGGTGAGTTGCCCTCTAAATGTTTATAAGGGTGGTTCATTGGTATGACCTTCTTGAGAACAGCCACAATATCATCCTGGACTGCCGGGTCTGCTCCTTCATTTATTGTGAGCCCAGCGGTTGTGTGAGGGTTGTAAATATAACAAACTCCATCACTTAAACCTGACTTGCTGACTTCTTTTTGCATCTGGACTGTAATGTCGACAAATTCCATCCTGCTACCCGTTGCAACAGCAAACGTTCCTGTATTCATTCCAGTTATCCCCTCTGATTTTAAATTGGCGCACAAACGTTTTATAACATCCTTTAAACAGTACATACTTTTATATTTTTCTTAAATTCTTGAATTTATTCCTTTTCAGAGGCGGGTGTCAACCGCTTTGTCCTGTCGCTCTCCTGCCTCATGTTATTAATTTATGGACATATATTTAACAATTTTGTAATATATCGCCTTTTACATAAAACATATTTGAAAAATGGTAATAAGATGATGAACCAACCTGACAAAGAAATAATAAATAAGGAACTGGAGGATATCACCTGTCTGTACGAAGTGACAAAGGTTCTTGCATCATCCACTGATCTGCGTGCCAGCCTGGAGCGGATTATGGATATCCTGTCTGTGCGTAAAAAAATGCATAACGGCACTGTTACCATTATCAACCCCCTTACGGGACAACTGGAAATTGAGGTGGCACATGGCATGTCGCTTGAAGCCAGAAAAAAGGGGAAGTACAAAATCGGAGAGGGTATAACAGGCAGGGTCGTTGCCACTGGCCAACCTATCGTCATCCCTCACATAGGGGCGGAAACTCAATTTTTGAACAGGACCGGTACACGCGGCGATATCAGCAAACAACAGAATTCGTTTATATGTGTGCCCATCAAGCATGACAAGCGCACCCTGGGGGCCCTGAGCATAGATCTGGAATATAAGGAGGATTTGAACTATGAAGACGATCTGCGCTACCTCACCATTTTAAGCGGCCTCATCGCCCAGACTGCCCTGCGGGTCCAGGCGGAAAAAGAGGACCGGGAACGGTTGACCCAGGAAAATATTGAACTCAAGAAAGAACTGTCAGAAAAATACCGGGTTGCAAATATAATCGGCAACAGCAGCCGCATGCAGGAAATGTTTGAAATGCTGCACCGGGTTGCGGATTCCAATGCTACTGTTCTCCTGCGTGGCGAGTCCGGGACCGGTAAAACACTGGTGGCCAGGGCCCTGCACTACAACAGCAGCAGGGCTAAAAAACCTTTCATCGTGGTCAACTGTTCCGCCCTGCCGGAAACGCTTCTGGAAAGCGAACTCTTCGGTCACGAAAAAGGTGCCTTTACCGGGGCCCATGCCATGAAAAAGGGACGTTTTGAACTTGCCGAAACCGGCACCCTGTTTCTTGATGAAATTGGTGAATTAAGCCCGTCTGTGCAGGTCAAGCTTCTGCAGGTTGTACAGGATCGAGAGTTCCAGCGGTTAGGGGGCATCAGTCCCATAAAGTGTGACGTGCGGCTGGTGGCTGCCACCAACCGTGATCTGGAAAAAGCTGTGGCAGACAAGCACTTTCGCGAAGATCTCTATTACCGTCTCAACGTCTTTCCCATCTACCTGCCGCCGCTGCGGGAAAGAAGGACGGATATTCTCTTGCTGACCGAATATTTTCTCAAGAAATACAATGAAGAAAACACCAAAGAGATCAGGCGTATTTCAACACCGGCCATTGATCTGCTCCTGCAGTATCACTGGCCCGGCAATGTCAGGGAACTGCAGAACTGTATCGAAAGAGCCGTTCTCATCTGCGACGAGGAGTCGATCAAGAGTTACCACCTGCCCCCCAGTTTACAAACATCAGAGAGCGTCAACTCGAAGCAGGCTATGTCACTGGCAGGTGCGGTTGAGAACTATGAGAGAGAGTTGATAATCGAGGCCCTGAAAAGAACAGGCGGCAACCAGACCCGGGCAGCCCAGGAACTCGACACCAGCCTCAGGATCATTAATTATAAGATCCACCAGTACGGAATTGACCCCAAGAAATTCAAGGTCAAAAAGTAATATCTTCAAACAATAAAATATTCGCAGTAATACAAAAGCCCGGGGCTCTAAACCCCGGGCTTTTCTTTGTCACGACTTATTAATATTTAATAAATCTTCAGGTAGTTCTCAAGTTCCCAATCGGTGACGTGGATCCTGAAGCTGTCCCACTCTTTTTCTTTGCTTTCCACGTATTTTTCGAAAATGTGCGGTCCAAGGGTTTCCTTGGCAATGGAATTTTTCTTCAGTTCCTCAAGGGCTTCCAGCAGGGACGCAGGCATGCTCTTGATCTTTGCCTTCCGCATCTGGCCGGGTGTCATCTGGTAGATATTGACATCGGTTGACGGCGGCGGGGTCAGCTTGTTCTTGATGCCGTCAAGACCAGAGTTCAGCATCATGGCAAAGGCCAGATAGGGGTTGCAGGTCGGATCCGGACAGCGTACTTCGACCCTGGTGCTCATACCGCGGGCAGCGGGAATTCGCATGAGGGCTGAGCGGTTGATAGCTGACCAGGCAACATAGACAGGCGCCTCATAACCGGGTACCAGCCGCTTGTAGGAGTTGACGAGCGGATTGGTTACCGCAGCAAAGCCCCTGGCATTTTTGGTGACACCGGCAATATATTGATAGGCAACCTTGCTGAGTTCCATCTTGTCCTTTTTGTCATAGAAAGCATTGGAACCGTCCAGGTTGAACAGTGACTGGTTGGTGTGCATACCGGAGCCATTGATGCCGAAAACCGGCTTGGGCATGAAGGTGGCATGCAGGCCGTATTTCTTGGCAATGGTTTTAACTACCCATTTAAAAGTTACGGTGTTGTCTGCTGCAGTTAAGGCATCAGCGTACTTGAAATTTATCTCATGCTGGCCCTCGGCAACTTCGTGATGAGAAGCCTCGATCTCAAAGCCCATTTTTTCAAGGACCAAAATAATTTCACGGCGGCAGTCAATTCCTTCATCGTCAGTATCCACGGTGAAATATCCTGCTGTATCATGAGTCGTAGTGGTAGCATCGCCATTTTCGTCACGCTTGAACAGGAAAAACTCTGCTTCAGTTCCGACATTCATGGTAAAGCCCATTTTCTTGGCTTCGGCAAGCACCCGCTTCAGATTAACACGGGGACAGCCGTGAAAAGGGGTTTTGCCGTCGGACATGTAGACATCGCAGATGATCCTGGCAGCAGACACGCCCTCTTTGATCCTCCAGGGCAATACTGTGAAGGTATTGTAATCAGGTTTCAAGTACATGTCAGATTCATTGATGCGCACAAAGCCGTCAATGGAGGATCCGTCAAACATCATGTCGCCATCCAGGGCTTTTTCGATCTGGCTTTTCGGCACGGCCACGTTTTTCATGATGCCGTTTATATCGATAAACTGCAGTCTAAAAAACTGGACGTTCTTGTCCTTGATGCTTTTCATAATTTGCGCTCTAGTCATTTTTTTCTCCTTTTACTTTATGGTTAAATTATTCTTCTTTCTGGAATAGGAATCGCATTTTATAGCTCTATTATTCCTTTTGTTTCCATCTTTTCCTCTTATACATTTTTGACTGCATAAAGCAATCCCTGTTGCAGTTCGTTTGTAAAGGCAGGATCTTCGATCTTTTTACCGTCATGGTCAAGCACATAAAAAACATCTACGATCTGGTCTGCCTTGGAGCTAATCCTGGCCCGATAAATACTTATGCCGAAGTCAGAAAGGGTTTTGGTAATATCATAGAGAATGCCAATCCTATCCTCGGAAAACACCTCGATAACCGAATAAAGCTCCGATGCCCTGTTATCTATTTTCACTTTTGCAGCTAGACGCTGCTGGACTCCCTGCGGTTTGTTGCGCAATGGCGCTAGCTTTCGGCTTAAGCGAAATTCCAGCCCCAGACGCTGTTGAATGGCCAAGTGCAGTTCATTTCCCATGGCCGTCCAATCCTGACCATCATAAGATTCTGATATTGCAGAGGAAACCTCAATTGTATCAACTACGGTACCATCAGCCCAGGTGAAGATTTTTGCTGCCAAAACATTAAGGTTGTGCAGTGCAAGCACGCCAAAAATTCTGGTCAGCAAACCGGGCCGATCCTTTGTCATGACCAGAATTGACCAGGATTCTTTGTTTGGCTTATGGGAAAACAAAACTTCCTGTTTTTTCAGTTTTTTTGCCTGAGTTATATGCTCAGCTATAACCTCGGGTGGAAAACTAAGTAAATAGTCATCTGAATAAAGGTCAAAATCGATATCATCTGGCTCTGGCAACAGCTCGTAAACCTTTTCCCGGATCCATCTGGCACCAAGTTCCGCACTGCGGGTCTGTTCCTGCTCAGAAATATCTTTCCTGTCAAGCAACAGAACAATTTTCAGGTAAAGCTCAAGCAGCAAAGCCGCTTTCCAATCATTCCAAACAGTCGGCCCCGTTGCCCTGGCATCGGCTATGGTTAACAGGTAGAGCATGGCAAGCAATCCAGGCGAGTGGATCCTGGTGGCACAGCGCATGAGGAATTCTTCATCCTCAAGGTCACGCCGCAGGGCTGTATGAGAAAGGAAAAGATGATTGCGCACCAGAAAATCAAGGGTATCAAGCTCATCTGTTTTCAGATTCAGTCTTACACCCACCTGCCGAGCCAAGTCAGCTCCCCGCTCTGCATGACCATGACCATGGCCTTTACCGACATCATGCAGCAGTCCGGCCAGGAACAGAATATGCGGAGAACTAATGACTGTGTAGATATTGACCTCTTCTTCTCGTAACTTTTCGAGTTCATTAATGGTCTGGACAAGATGACGATCAACGGTGAAAACATGATACACATCATGCTGTGCCAGTGATTCTACCTTGGCCAGTTCAGGAATATAGGAGGTCAAAAAACCGGTATCAAGCATATCTTCCAGGACGCTGAAAGGTTTGGCCGAAAGAAGGATTTCGAGGAAGAGCTTGGCGTTTCTGCGGGAATGACGCTGCTTGTCATCTATATGATGCAGTTTAGCTGTTATGGCTTTACGCGTTCTGAAATGCAGCGGTTTGCCTGTCTTGGCAGATTGATAAAAGAGACGCATGAATAGTTTCGGTTTTTCCTTGAGATGCTCTGAATTCACCAGGTGAATCCTGCCATGCTTTACTTCAATGTCCGGTTCAAGAACCTTCCCTTTCTTAGAGCTTTCTTCCCCCTTCAGGACTTCTTCAACATGCTCAAAAAAAAGATCCGTGGTCACAGAGATTGTCTGCATATGCGTATAAACTTCACGCATGAAATGCTCTACACCAAGTAATTCCTCTTTATTTGTAAAACCAAAGGCCTGGGCCAATTCCTTCTGATGCTCAAAGAAAAGTTGATCATTTTTTCTGCCGCTTACATAATGCAAACGGTTGCGGATGCGGATCAAGTAATCCTGGGCCTGCTCAAACCTGTTGAGTTCCTCCTGGCTCAGCAACCCTGCTTCATTAAGCGACTCCAGGTCCTTCAGCCCAAATACCACATGGGCGGTCCAGACCATGGACTGGATATCACGAAAGCCGCCGCAGCCCTCTTTAATATGAGGCTCAAGGAGGTAGGTGTGGCGTCCGTACTGGCTTTCGCGTTTTGTTCTCTGCTTCAGCATATCATCAAGAAATTCCTGGCGCCTTCCTTCGATATAGGCCTTTTTATACATTTCTGTAAGTTTTCCAAACAGTGTTGCAGAACCAACCAAAAGCCTCGCGTCCAGCATTGCCACCCTAAAAAAGAAATCTTCAGCGGCAAAGGCCATGCATTCATCCGGGGTCCGGACGGCGTGCCCGACTTCAAGCCCGGTATCCCAAAGCGGATAGAGAATTGTCTCAACAAGACTGTTCAATTCGTCTTTATGGGCTGGATCGTAGAGAATCATCAGATCAATGTCTGAAAACGGATAAAGCTCCTGCCTGCCATAGCCGCCCAGGGCGACCAGGGCAAAACCTTCCGCAGCCGGAGCACTTTTCTTAAAACTTTCTGCCAGGTGATGATCAATAAAATCAGAATGTTTACGCAGAAGAGCATTTCCGCCAACTCCCTGCTGCCAGTATGCATCCAGGGCCTGCCGCCGAGCCTGAAGTCCTGAATAATTCTTGGGTTCTAGTGCTGTCTGAGCCATTTCTGAAAATACGTCTTTATGTCCGGCTTGATTAAAAAACAATGTTGGAGTTTCGCATAGCACTTCTCAAGACAAACCAATTGTTAAATTGCTTCCACGCCTTTTTCACCTGTTCTAACCCTGACGACCTCATCAACAGGCAGGACAAAAATCTTGCCGTCGCCGATCTTCCCGGTTTTGGCTGCCTGGATTATTGTTTCAATCACTTCATCCACCTGAGAAGCATCAACAATGATCTCCATCTTTACCTTGGGAATGAAATCAACTATGTATTCTGCACCGCGGTATATTTCCTTGTGCCCCTTTTGGCGGCCGTACCCCTTTACCTCTGAAATTGTCATTCCCTTAATGCCCATATCATTCAGGGCCTCTTTCACATCATCGAGCTTGAAAGGCTTTATAATTGCTTCAATTTTTTTCATGGCACTCTCCTTTTATATGTATATACAGGTATATCTTTATTAACTGTATGCTGTTTCACTGTGTTCACTTAAATCAAGCCCGCTTTCCCCTGAATCCATGGCGAGCCGCAGGCCCATTGTCATATCAACAGCCTTGAACATTACCCAGCTCAGCGCAAAGGCATAAATCCCGACAACATCGAGACTGTCATCATATCCCAAACGTCCCTTCAACGAAACTCCATAATAACAGGAAGCACCTGCAATTAAACCGATTATCACCGCAGCGTTTGGTCCCACGAAACCTGCAGCAGGAGTTATGGTTGCCAGACCGGCAATCGCTCCTGAGGCAGCGCCAAGTGTTGTCGGTTTACCCCGGTGCAGCCACTCTACCAGGGTCCACATTGCCATACCAGCCATACCGCCAAGATGCGTTGAAACAAATGCTGTAGCAGCTATGCCGTTTGCCGCCAGAGCTGACCCGCCGTTAAAGCCGAACCAGCCAAACAATAAGAGTCCTGTGCCTATAAGAGTCATTGGCAAATTATGCGGCATAAAGCTTTCCTTGCCATATCCTTTGCGTGGCCCGAGAACAATTGCTGCTGCTAAAATAAAAGCGGTATCCCCTGTATCAATCACTTTGCTCCTCTCCTTTTTGGGATTAAAAAACTTATCTAGCAAAGATTATCGGGAAAAGTATAGCAAAATGGATGCCAGTGGATATCTGCCTTATAACCTCCTTAAATGCTTATTTTTTCAATATTTACAGACAAAATATTCGTCTAAATTGTCGACGTTTTTGTAATAATCCTTTACTTTTCTCACAAAATTGTTAAACAATTTTGTGCACAATTACTGACGGAGATTAATCTTTTATATCGTATAACCAGTCTCACTGTGCTCTGCCAGATCCAGTCCGCGCTCCTCGGATTCTTCATCCACCCGCAAACCGACAACAACATCAATGACCTTAAGAATAATAAAGGTAACGATCATCGAGTAGGCAATCGTAGCAAAGGCCCCGTATGCCTGCACAGCAAAAAGCTTGGGATTGCCGAAGAAAAATCCGTCAGCACCACCGGGATTCCAGGCAGTACTAGCCAAAAGACCTGTTGCCAATGCGCCCCAGAGACCGCCTATACCGTGGACAGCAACAACATCCAGGGCGTCGTCATAACGGAGCTTGGCCTTTAGCAATACTGCCAGGTAGCAGATAACGCCAGCAATCAAACCTATAATAATTGCTGAAACAGGACTGACAAAACCGGCCGCCGGAGTCACGGCCACGAGACCGGCAACGGCACCTGAAGCAGCTCCAAGGGTGGTAGGCTTACCCTGAACCATCCATTCAGCAATTACCCACGACAGGGCAGCGGTTCCTGCAGCTACCTGGGTTGTAAAAAAGGCCAGCGTCGCAATTTCCCCAGCTGCGAGTGCGGAGCCGGCATTAAAGCCGAACCAGCCAATCCAGAGGATAGAAGCCCCCAGAATAGTCATGCTCAGGTTATGAGGATGAAAAAGCTCTTTACCATATCCTTTACGTTTGCCGATAACAATGGCTGCAACAAGGGCTGCTGCTCCTGAGTTAATATGGATAACGGTTCCACCGGCAAAATCCAAAGCCCCATGGGCTCCAATCCAGCCACCTCCCCACACCCAGTGGCAGACCGGCAGATACACCAGGGTACTCCACAGAAGGGCAAACAGTATATAGGCTGTAAACTTCATACGTTCAGCAAAGGCGCCAGTGATTAATGCAGGAGTGATGATGGCAAACATCATCTGAAAGGCAACAAAAAGAAGGTCAGGTATTGTATCCGAATAGGGTCCAGGCGAAAGACCTACACCTTTTAATAGGGCCCAGTCAAGATTTCCGATAAATCCGCCAACATCGGGTCCAAATGCAAGGGAATATCCGAAAAACACCCAGGTTAATGAAATGAGTCCCAGGCATATAAAACTCTGCATAATCGTACTAAGGACATTTTTGGACCGGACAAGACCTCCATAAAAAAGGGCCAGCCCGGGTGTCATAAACATTACAAGGGCCGTGGCCACGAGCATGAATGCAGTATCTCCGCTATTCATTATAATTGCCTCCTCATTATATATTTGTTGAATACTTTATATGGATGACCAGAACCAAATTGCGTTGTGCCATGTAATGTAACCATGATAAGCAAATGGTATGCCAGAAAAAAAATATGAAGCTAATCGATTGATATGAAATAACAAAATACAAAATACTCTGGGCTCGAACAAAATCATTTGCTACATTTACGTTAATATTATATATTAAAAATTACAAATATGTAATATATCTACGTCCCATCTTTCCCGCAAAGATTACACATCCAAGTTACCTGCAGGCAAATTCAAACCCGTGCCCGTGCCACCCAAAATCTTATTTATAACTTTTTTGTTATAAATTTAATATAAATTAAAAAAAATTTAACATATTTGTCATTAATTAGCCTGGTTCACCCCCGTAAATGCGGGTATATATATTTTTTATTTTCAATTAAAACAATATATTATATGAATTAATGTATCTGTTAATTATTTTTTGGCACAGTTGTTGAATTACTACATGTAAATCCAGTTAAAATTTATTTTTTTACAATAATGAAATAAAGGAGGCAAAAAATGAAAAAAATTGAAGCAATTATCAAACCTTTTAAGCTCGACGCCCTGAAGGAGGCGTTCTCCGGCATCGGTATTCAAGGCATGACCATTTCCGAAGTGAAAGGTTATGGCCGCCAGAAAGGTCATACCGAAGTCTATCGTGGAGCCGAATATGTCGTCGACTTTATTCCCAAGGTCAAGGTTGAACTAGTGACTAACGATGACCAGGTTGATAAAATTATCGAAACAATAATTGCCGCTGTCAATACCGGCAAAATTGGCGATGGAAAGATTTTTGTCCTGCCTGTAGAGGAAGTTGTCAGGGTCAGGACCGGCGAAAAAGGCAAAGAAGCCATATAGTTTACAATTTTGTAACTAAAGGAGATAAAAACAATGAAAAGGGTTACTATTTTATCATTAATGACGCTGGTCCTGGCAACCCTGTCAGCTGTTCCAGCATTTGCAGAGGAGCCAAGTGTAGCCGATACCCTCATTAATTTGGCTTACTCAATTGACACCTTTTATTTTCTCATGTCCGGTGCCCTGGTCATGTGGATGGCTTGCGGGTTTGCCATGCTTGAAGCAGGTCTTGTTCGTAGTAAGAATGTGGTTGAAATCCTGACCAAAAACATTGCCCTCTACGCAATAGCCAGCATCATGTACATGCTTGTCGGCTATAACATTATGTACGGTGGCGGCCCCAACGGCTTTATACCTGGTTTCAGTTTTCTGCTTGGCGCTGACAATGCTGTTGATGCTGTATTATCAAGCGGAGGAGAGACTTATTATTCAACCATGTCCGATTTTTTCTTCCAGGTCGTTTTCGTGGGCGCTGCTATGTCTATTGTTTCAGGTGCGGTTGCCGAAAGAATGAAACTCTGGAGTTTTCTCATTTTCGCAATTGTCCTTACCGGGTTTATCTACCCTGTTGAAGGATATTGGAAATGGGGCGGCGGTTTCCTGGATGGCCTTGGCTTCCTGGACTTTGCAGGTTCCGGAGTCGTTCATCTCTGCGGTGCCTCGGCTGCCCTTGCCGGTGTTCTGATTCTGGGCGCACGGAAAGGCAAGTATGAGGGTGGAAAGGTTAAAGCCATCCCTGGCTCCAACCTGCCCCTCGCTACCCTGGGAACCTTTATCCTCTGGATGGGATGGTTTGGTTTCAACGGTGGTTCTGAACTGATGATCAGTAATATCGAAGAAGCCAATGCAGTTTCCATGGTTTTTGTTAACACCAATATGGCTGCAGCCGGGGGTCTGGTTGCTGCCCTGCTGCTCTCACAGATATGGTTCGGCAAGGCTGACCTTACCATGGCCCTCAACGGCGCTTTAGCTGGTCTCGTAGCCATTACGGCAGAACCACTCACCCCAACACCATTGATTGCAACCCTTGTAGGTGTAATCGGTGGCCTTATTGTTGTTCCCTCTATTGTTTTTATCGACAAGGCTCGAATTGACGACCCGGTAGGTGCTATTTCAGTGCACGGCGTGGTCGGGATCTGGGGCTTGATTGCCGTGGCATTTACCAACCCTGAAGCTTCGCTGGTGGCTCAGCTCACGGGTATCGGCGTTATCTTTGCCTGGGTCTTTGGAACAAGTATCGTCGTCTGGTCAATTATGAAAGCTGTTATGGGAATCCGTGTCAGTGAAGAGGAAGAGCTCGAAGGTGTTGACATCGCGGAGTGCGGCCTTGAAGCATACCCGGAATTTACAAACAAATAAATTAAACCCACAATAGAAAGGCGCATATCGCGCATGGAGATAAGAGAAAATTATATAACGAAGGAGACACTGAAAATGAACTTTAATGGAACGAAAAAACTGATTATTGGATTCATGGCATTATCATTTCTTTCTGCAGCCGGGATTCCGGCTGCAATGGCAGAGGAGGAAGTACCTTCAGCCGATGCTGCGGTTGCTTTTTTAAGCAAATATGTCTGGCGTGGCTTTGAACTTAGCAAAGACAGCTTAGTTATTCAGCCTTCACTAAGCGTATCATACATGGGCTTTGGCGCCAACCTCTGGGCCAACCTTGATACAGACGAATATTGGTCTGAAACGCACAATTGGAACGAAACCGACTTCACCCTGTCATATGACGGTGCCTATGAAAAACTGGGTTATGGGGTGGGCTGGATCTATTATGCCCTCGAGGATGGCTTCCCTGATACCCAGGAGTGGTACGGCACCCTGAGCTATGATGTACTGCTGGCTCCTTCGTTTACTATTTATTACGATACTGATCGCAACGCAGGTTTATGGTATGCCAACCTGGGGTTCAGTCACTCATTTATGATTGCTGAAAAATATAGTCTTGATCTTGGACTGGCGTTTGGCTACCTGGATGACAATGATGGCTATGCAGAGCTCCATGACGGTAATCTTTCAGCATCAATGTCATTCCCGATCGGCAAGTATGCGTCCATTACGCCAGAACTGTACTATTCTTTTGCTCTTACCAGTGATGCAAAAGATTATATTAAAGATCCTACCTTGAGTGATGATGCCAACTTTCTCTATGGTGGTGTCTCGGTCAGCTTTTCATTCTAATAATCATTTTTGCGACAAGGGGGCTTAATTCCTCTCCCCAACCTCATGGAGGCCGGCCTTTCCCCCGGCCGGCCTCCGTTTCAACAGGCCTGCTGAGTCTGCGATTACTTCATCAAAAATGCATAAAATTAAATACGTTAATTTTACATCCAAAAGAATCGGATTATGATCAGAAAGGTTATTGTTTTTCAGCACAACCCATGGGAGGGACCGGGACAATTTCTTGTCAGTGCTGCAAAACAGCATAAAATAAAAATGGACATTATCCGTGTCTGGGAAGAAAGGATCCCTGCGCTTAAAGGCTATATGGCCATTATAGTTCTCGGCGGCGGGCCAAATGTTGACCAGGAACATCTTTACCCCTTTTTGACAGAAGAAAAAAGAATAATCAAAAAGGCCATATCCGAGGATATGCCCTATCTCGGTTTTTGCCTGGGACACCAGTTACTTGCCGATGTACTGGGGGCAAAAGTCGGACCCAATTTTCAACCCAGCCTTGGATATATCCAGGGCTTTCTGACCCACGAAGGAAGAATTCATCCGGTTTTCAAAGATATACCCCAGCAGCTCCCCTTGTTTAAATGGCACGGACAGGCAGTACAGGAGCCTCTTCCAAGTTGTGTTACCATCTTGGCCACATCAGCAGAATGCCAGGTTGAAGCAATCTCGCTGCATGGTCGGCCCCATATCCTTGGTCTGCAGTTTGACAATCATGCAGCTGACCCGGATAATGTAAAAAACTGGCTCACCATGGACGCCAAATGGCTCGCAACCATACGGGACAAGGCGGTTAATACTATTACACTGCTGGAAGATGCGCAGAAAAACCAAGAAACTATCCGGATGCAGTTCACGAAACTGTTTGACAATTTCTTCTCTCTTATTCATTAATTAAACTACCTTCAGGATGCTAAAACTTTTTTACAAACTTGTCAGGCACAATAAGTCGCGTGCCTCAATGGCCTTATACAACTATGTCACGAAACTGGGGTAATACCATATATGCTCTGCTGGACCAGGAAGGTCCTTTCGCCACAGCCGACACACCGCCCGGCATCTCTCTCTTCAATACATTATCACGCAAAAGGGCGACTGAGCTGCGGCAAAAATACATGGTTGCCAAGTACAGGGCAACCCGCAACCAGATACTTGAACTGTTAAACGTCAATTCCTATACAGAGGTCCAGCTTCTTATAAAAGACAGGCCAAGGCGGCAGGAAGCAGACCGACGCGCCTATCTGCTTCTGGGCAATATGTTCGGCATCCATGGCAGCGAAAGAGAGATCATATCCAGGGTAAACAGCTACTCCCAAACTGCTGATTCCGTGATCCGTTATTTGAACAACAAGGTCCTTTCCCGCTACTCGCCATTCATCGAGATTACAAATGAAATTGACATCGCCAGCTCCCCTGTAGACCTGCTGTTGATCATGTTCGATAACCGGTATCATAAAAAAGCCCGCTTTGAAGCCAAAAGAAAACTTATTCTCATGAGTCTTGCCGGCTCCATTGACCAGCGGGAACGGGAAACAGATATTGAAAACAAGTTTGCAGAATTTCTTCACTTTTTAAACAAGTATGTCTGGAGCCCTGATATCAAGATAGGCGAGCTGAATCTTTTTTACCTTCTGAGTCACCATGAGCCGGAAAGATTTTCCTGTACTGATGTGAAAGTTTTAAACGAGGCCGAGGCAGGAAAAATCACACCACAGCAAGGACAAAAGCTGACCCTTATCAAGCGCCGGCGTTTCCGGACCGACAGTTATGAGGTTCCCATCTATGTAAGTGTGCGCAAAAAGGCCCCGGAGGCAAAAGTCCTGAAGCTGATACGCAAGGGTGAAGAAAACCCTGCTGTTGCTGTTGATGATGAGCTGGGTCTTCTGGGTGTTCTGGATACTGCAGCAGAGGTTAAGCAATTTCAAAAACATTTGACTGAAAGTGCCATCAAGGCAAAATCATTCATGAGTCTTGAAGATATTAGCGACACCCTTGATGGAAGCAACTGTCACGCCAGTTCAAACATCGGCAGCAGCGCCTCCACCCCGATGATGAAATTTTTTGCGCGTATGGGCGGTATGCGCGTTGAGTTTATCGTGCACACCAACAAAACATACCTTGATTACATTTACAAAAAGGATGTTTCCCACGACGAATACGAAGTAAAAAGAATTTTTGACTCAGGAGTGGCTGACCTGCTTTTTCCCAAGGAGATATATCACCTTGACATGACCATGGCCCGCAATGAACTCATCCGATGGTTCCGACAGAGAATTGAAAGCTTCTAGAAAAGTTTTTTCCAGATGGAAACAAGCATCTTTTCATCCTTGCAGGCTTCTTTGCTGAGCGTTTGTATCTCCGGGCTCTTGCTATCTGCAAGAAATTTCAGGCCCACATTAAACTGTTTTATGTCTGGCTCATGGTCCCTGTCAAACCAGACCGGGGTGGCGGGCACAGTTATAATTTTTTCAGAGGAATCACGAAGCTCAAACTCCAACTGGAGCACGAAGTCAGGATTGTCATTACAGGTATAGAAGAGATGCTTCTCCCCCATCATGATTGCGGGAACACTCAGTGCCGCTCCAAGGGGTGAGAAATTAGTGATACGGCCGCCGACGGGATCTCCAATTCTGGTTTTTCCCTTGTTGTCAAAGAGATAAACCTTAACCCGAAGCTCAACGGAAATTCGTTTGGCAAGACGCATATTACTTGTCATAGCAGTTCTTAAACATTTTATCGTCCATAAACATCATCGAACCGGACTATATCGTCTTCTCCCAGATAGCTGCCGTTCTGGACCTCGATAAGCTCAAGGGGAATGACACCGTCATTTTCGAGCCTGTGGTTCTGGCCGGCAGAAATATAGGTCGATTCATTTTCATGCACAAGAAAGGCTTTGTCACCGCAGGTCACTTTTGCTGTCCCTTTGACCACTATCCAATGCTCTGAGCGATGATGGTGCATCTGCAGTGAAAGCTTTGCACCCGGATTGACAGTTATGCGCTTGATCTTGTACCGTGGCTGCTCTTCCAACACGGTATAACTCCCCCAAGGGCGGTAGACGGTCCTGTGCAGCCGGTATTCCTCTTTTTTCTCCGCCTTGATGCGGTTTACAATCTTCTTGACGTCCTGGGCCTTGGCAAGAGGAGCCACCAGTATGGCATCAGCCGTTTCCACCACCAGGGTATCTACCAGACCGACACCTGCCACCAGCCTGTTTTCAGCACGAATAAGGCTGTTGTGGACATCTTCTAAAATAACATCGCCGTGTACCACATTGCCATCAGGATCTTTAGCAGAAACATCCCAGAGTGCCCGCCATGAGCCGATATCGTTCCATTTCATATCAACGGGCACAACTGCCACCCGTTCAGACTTCTCCATTAATAAATAGTCTATTGATTCACAGGCACAGGCCGCCATACTCATGTGATCAAGCCGGAAAAAAGGCTCATCCACCTCTCCCTTTTCTACAGAATCTTCCATGGATGAGCAGGTCTGCGGTGCATGTTTTTTCACCTCGGTCAAAAAAGTCTTGATCGAAAAGGCAAACATGCCGCTGTTCCAGTAATAATTGCCCTCGGCCAGATAGCGCTCGGCCGTTTTCTTGTCAGGTTTCTCAACAAAGGAGAGAACCTTGTTTCCTTCCCCTTTCTTAATATAGCCGTAACCTGTCTCCGCGCTGTGCGGCGTAATGCCGAATGTTACCAGGTAGCCGTCAGCTGCCAGTTTTTCTGCCTCCTTAATGCCCTGCAGGAAGGCCTCCTGCTTGCTGATCAAATGATCTGCCGGCAGCACCAGCAGAATGGTATCCTCGTCCTGCTTTGCAAGAGCATAGACTGCTGCGGCACAAATGGCAGGCGCTGTATCACGTCCTATCGGCTCAAGAATGATGGATATTGTATCCGCGAGGCCGAGTTCTTCGATCTGGTTCTGGGTCAGAAAACGATGCTCATGCCCCACAACAACGAGTGGCGGCAGCATATCAGGCAGGCTGATAATTCTTTTGATGGTGGCCTGGAGCAGGGAAATATCACCGGTCAGGTTTAAAAGCTGCTTGGGGTAAAGTTCCCTGGACAAAGGCCAAAGCCTCGAACCGGTCCCACCGGCAAGTATTACGGGTTGGATATGTGTCATCTGCAGCCTCCCTGAAATTAATTATTACTTGGATATAGCATGTTTAACCAACTATTTCTAGTGCAGTCCTACCAGGTCAATTTCACCCCAAACCCCCATCTGCTTTCCACAGATAATTACCACCCCGAAAAGTCCTGATATACTCCTGGCAAGGGTCAGAGCTTTGTTGATATTTTTTTTGTCCGCAGTTGAAACCTCATTGCCGAGCCGGGTCGCTGCAGCGTCGGCCAGCAGTGCTGATGGGGCCAGCACGGTAACAGAATCGGCCTTCCCAAGGCTGAGAGAATGGCCAATAGTACCTGATGAGGTGCAGAGCCCAACCGGCATCAGGGTTGCCGGTATACTTATACCCACCTTCTGATTAAGGGGTGACTGGCCGGCAAATATCGCCGCCACGCAATCCTTGTTTCTTTTTAAAAAAATATCGCCACCGTTTTCAACCATTATTTCAGGAAGGCCTGAATCAAGAAGATCCCTGCCGACGTATTCCGCGATGGCCCCGGCAACCGCAGCCATAGGTCCAACATTTGCTGCAGCGGCAGCCTTGAGCATACCCTTGACCATGGGTGGTGCCAGGGTATCCTGCGCCAAAGGCACAAGGGCTGTCAAGAAATCAGGGTGTACATTGATATAGTTTTCCAGTTGATTACGGTAACGGTGGACATAATGGTAACACTCTTCAGCAATATTTCTTATGGCCAGGATATGCAGGTCCGTCTCCTTGACCGTAACAAAAGATGAGACCAGGCCGTCGGCAGCGACTACCTGGCGATAGGTTCTTCTGTTATGGGCATTAGAAGAGTTTTTTTTTCTTTTTTTCCCGTTCATGGTACATAACTCTTGCAGCACCTGAATTGATGCATCGGCAAGCAACAATACCCTAATGAATACAGGATGAAAAGCATACATTTGATTGATCAACTGACAATTTTTACCAGGTACCCTAAACCGGGACAGACCAAGACACGCCTGATTGGTGCCCTGGGAAAGGATGGCGCCGCAGCCCTGCAGAAAGAACTGACCGAAAAAACAGTTCAAGAAATTGATCAGCTGGTGCAAACCACTACCTATGAGCCGGTCATATACTTTGAAGGGGGGGGACTGGCCGCCATGCAAAGCTGGCTTGGGCAGGACCGGCAGTATAAACCACAGGGGACAGGGGACCTGGGTGAAAAACTTAAACGGGCATTTGGTGATGCCTTTAATGCTGGTGCGCAAAGGGTTGTCACCATTGGCTGTGACTGTCCCGGCCTTTCCAAAGAGCATATCAGCAGGGCTTTTGATGCCCTTTACTTTAACGAACTCGTTCTCGGACCGGCCACTGACGGCGGCTATTACCTCATAGGCATAAAGCGCCCCCTTGATGAATTATTTGAAAATATTCCCTGGGGTTCTGACAGGGTATTCGAAACAACCTTTTCCCTGGCCCAACAACTTGGCTTATCAACTGAAATCCTGGAAGAGTTGCACGATGTCGACAGACCTGAAGACCTTAAGCATCTCGATCATAATACCAGCCCTTAACGAGGCAGAATCACTTCGCAACCAACTGCCGCAGCTGGTTTCTATCGACCAAGACCTTGAGGTGATTGTTGTTGACGGCGGCAGCATTGACAAAACCGTTGACACTGTCAAGGCTCTAGGAGCAAAAGTATTGCACTCAGCGCCAGGCAAGGCTCTCCAGATGAACGCAGGGGCCGAAGCTGCCCAGGGCTATATCCTGCTATTTCTCCATGCTGACACAGCACTGAACCCGGGGTTTGCCGACCAGGTACGAAATGTTTTAGACCGGCCCGGGGTTGCAGCTGGTGCCTTCCGCCTGGCTATTGACGGCAAGGGTTGGGGCCTGCGCATAATTGAATGGCTTGCCAACTTTCGCTCCCTGGTTCTGCAAATGCCATATGGCGACCAGGGAATTTTTATCAGGGCTGACATGTTTGCCTCCGTGGGAGGGTTTCCCGACCAGCCCATCATGGAGGATTTTGAACTGGTGCGGAGGCTGAAGCGCAAAGGTGCCATTAAAATCCTTTCCCTTGCCGCACAAACTTCTCCACGGCGCTGGAGGAAAGTAGGACTCCTGCGCACAACTGTCATAAACCAGGCAATCATCATCGGGTACCTGCTTGGGGTGAACCCGCAGAAACTGGCGGAATGGTATCGTTCCAAATGGGCCTAACGGGTTCAAAAACAAAATGTGCAGGCATTTAGCTGCATCAATCGAAGCGCTCATTGCGTTTCGCTTATCTGCGAACAAGCACAAATAAAGAAACTGATGGGGCAAAGTAAAATCTGGCTGCTGGCCCCAGCAACACTGCAAAAGAATCCTACACCCTTTTGTCGAGGTCACATTTTGCGCTGACTCGCTTCAGATTTAGGGGTTATCATTTTTCAGGCTGTGCCGCATCGTCTGGCAGTTTGTCAAAAAAGGGAAGTTTAATGGCCGGTTCCTTGGGAATAAAATAAGATCTGAGGTCATGGTCTCTGATAAATGCCAGGATAACCTTGGAGCTTTGCTTAAGAAATGGATATGTAATCGATTTATTAAGATATTTGTTCGACCCTGACAGGTAGCTTGTGATAACGACAAAGATAAGGCTGGTAACAAAAATTCCCTTGAAAATACCAAACAGCCCTCCAACAGCCCTATCAAACCAGGTCGAAAGGGTAATATCCATAACCTTGGTCAGTCCAAGCCCCACAAGCTTGATCAGGAAAAAGAATGCAATAAACAGTAGAATATAGGTTATGAGAAACGCTGTATGGGAATCATTAAAATAGGGTAAAATAAGGCGATAAAACTCGTTATCAAAATAACCGGCGAGCAAAAATCCGCCAAGCATGGCAAGCAATGAGGAAATTTGACGAATAAAGCCTATCCAGATGCCCCGGGCCAAAAAAGCCAGAAAGATTGCAAGTACCAGAACGTCAAAAGCAGAGGTCTCGGCCAGCCATTCCATATAATTATTCCAAAATCAGCAATGCAAACATGTTAAAAACTTGTGATTAATTATCATAAATATATTACAACCATCTATTATAAAAGAACTTTTTTCATTACAAATAGCAAGGAATTTCTCAGGTTTTTCATTCCTGAGGCATATTGTAATCATTTCGGGCCCCAATAAGTTGCAGCTATAAACACATGGATTTTCCCTTTCAAAACTGCCTAGTTTCTGCTGAGATACTTTCTGTCCCACTGGTCCGGGAAATGCTGCAATATCCCCATGGCATGACATATCTTCTTCTCGATCTCCAGAGGTTGGAAAAAGAGCTGCTGAAAATTGCAGAGCAAGATGTTGCAATCCCTTTTTTGTCGAGTCTGGAGCAGGTTTATCTAAAGAGACTAACCTCCGGCAAGCGGAAAAGGGAATGGCTTGGTGGTCGTTTTGCTGCCAAGTACGCTGCCACCGGGATGCTTGCCCAGAACGGAAATACCCTGCCCTGGTCCAATCTGGCAGTTATTGCTGATAAAAATGGCAGGCCGTTTATCGCTTCCGGGGAAAACGGGGCCGCAATGCCTGATATCTCCATCTCGCACAGTGGCAACCTGGCAGCTGCCATGGCTGTCAGCACAGGTTTTTGCGGCATCGACATCCAGAAGGTTACGGACCGGGTTGTTAAGGTGCGCGAACGTTTTTGTTCCCCCAATGAGGCGCATATTCTCGCGTCATTTTTTAGTGCATCCCGCGCAAATCAAAGCTCTATTCTTACCAGGTTGTGGGCTGCCAAAGAGGCGTTACGCAAGGTTGCCAACATGAATTCCCTGCCTGGGTTTTTGGAGCTTGAACTCGCAGAAATCAATGCGGGGCCTTCTCATAATGGCCCCGCCTCCTGGAGATTTATTTTCACATGGCAACATATCGATGTACATGGTAATCCGGTTACTCACCAATGTAGGGTCGCTGTAAGCCATATTGTCGATTATGCCTTGGCACTTACAGCAAGGAGTGATACTGTTGCATGAACTTTCTTTAATGAGTCAGCTAAATTACAGGTCCGTGGTATGGATATCAGAAAGCACTTATCCCAGGTAGATCTTTTTAACGGCCTATCTCTCCAGCAGCTTGATGAGGTCGCCCGAATTGTTTCTGTTAAAGAGTACAGGAAGAGTGAACCGGTCTTCTCTGACGGAGATGAAGGTATTGGCTTTTATCTAGTAATCAGCGGCCGGGTTAAGGTATATAAGGTTTCTCCAGATGGCAAGGAACAGATCATGCACATTTTTGGGCCGGGGCAACCCTTTGCGGAAGTGCCCGTTTTTGAAGGATCACGCTACCCTGCGAATGGTGAAGCCATGGACCACAGCAGGCTCTTTTTTTTCCCCAAGAAAGATTTCGTAAAACTCATCCATGATAACCCTTCGCTTGCCATGAACATGATGGCTTCCCTCTCGCAACGCTTAAAGCAGTTTTCCCATTTGATTGAAGCCCTCTCCCTTAAGGAGGTCCCAGGAAGGCTCGCATCCTACCTCCTTTACCTGAGCGACAAGAACGGCAGCATAGATCAATTTGAACTCGACATTGCCAAGTCTCAGCTGGCGAGTTTTCTGGGCACAATTCCAGAGACACTCTCAAGAATTTTTACAAAGATGACAAACAAAGAGCTTGTCAGGATAAATGGCCCGCATATAACTCTCGTTGACAGAACAGGGCTTGAGGATCTTGCCGAAGGTGAGAGCAAACTATAAACACGCTGGAACTGGCGCATCTACTTTGTCTCAGGGAATTCGGCATATTGACTATATAGCCGAATTCCCTGCTCCCCGTATCTGCATCTGTTCCTTTTAGAATTAGCAGAAAAACCAAAATAAAAATGACATTTTACGTAGTAAAGCAGCCCATAACTATCAGAAATATAAGACAAATAAAAAACAATGCCAGAACTCCCGGAAGTTGAGGTTATCCGTCGCGGCCTCCATAATCATTTGCCCGGATGCAAAGTACTTGGCATTGTGGCCGGCAACAAAAAACTGCGTCTGCCCATGCCACGCAAATACTTAAAAAACCATATCCAGGGCGCGCGGATCAAATCCGTTGACAGGCGCGCCAAGTTTCTTCTGATCGCAATGGACAATGGGGCATCCCTTATCGTCCACCTTGGCATGACTGGCAGGCTGGGACTTTTTCCCACAGGGACTCCCCGGACAAAGCATGACCATCTCCGGTTGCTGCTTGATAACAACATGCAACTCCGTTTCAATGATAGCAGGCGGTTCGGTTTCATCCAGGTTCTTGCGCCGGGCCGTAATTTTATGAATACAATGCTGGCAAACCTTGGCCCTGAACCACTAGGGATAGACTTTACCCCGGAGTACCTGCAAAGCCGTGCTGTTGGCAAAAACAGACCGCTAAAAAATTTTTTGATGGACAGCCGGGAGATTGCCGGTATAGGCAATATTTATGCCTGCGAGATCCTTTTTCATGCCGGCATAAATCCAGCCAAAAAGATCTGCAGGCTCACCATGAAGGAATGGACAAGAGTCGTGGCAAGCAGCAAACATGTTCTGCAGCAAGCTATTGAAAGCGGCGGCACGACAATAAGCGACTTTGTCAACGAAAGCGGCAAAAGCGGCTATTTCCAGCTCAAACTGCAGGCATATGGCAAGCAGGGCAAGCCCTGTAATTGCTGTTCGACACCCATTGCCCAAAAAACCATGGCCGGCCGTTCCACTTTTTTCTGCCCAAAATGCCAGAAGTAAGCGACTGCCGGAAAAATTTTCTTCACTTTTCTGTGCAGATCAGAATAAATACTTGACCCAGCATACCAGATAATTGGTGAAAAAGTGATACGTCCGAGTTTTTTAAATATTACCCAAAAAATCGGGGCAGCCAGGGCAAGCCACCCCGATTCATGATACTTTAATTTCCTATAATATGCCCCCGGAAGACCTCTCAATAAAAAATTCCAGCGGCCCGTTGGCATACACCGCATTTTCTTTTTACTTTTATTGCACAATTCGTTACATTTGAGTGCGATTGGTACGATTGGTACCGAAATTGTTTTTTCATTTTACCCTGCTTTCACCCTAATGTTTAGCTGGATTCAAGGATGTTGCAGCAAAACTGAAAAATCATAAACTTGGGGGTTCAGAATAATGCCAAAAAATGATTATGCCGCAATGGTTAAGTATGGCGAGTGGCTCAACGTATTACTAGGAAAAGATATAAAAACATGGCAGCTAAAAAAGCAGTTCCAGGAAGCCATTACAGTTTTGAATCTTGATTATACCCTATCTTTAAATGATTTGAGTCTAACAATTATTGATAAAATCCAAAAACTGAAGGTCTGGGATTATTACATCTATCATGCATATACACTCAAAGATAAAGGGGGTATTTCTTTCATTGAATCATTTCGTGATATTCATGACCCCTTAAGAATTTATGATTTCTTGTCTGATTTGAAAGAAAATTCCTATTCAGACAGGTATCCCGATACGTATTTTGAGAGTGTATTAAAATCTGTAATACACATGTATATGGATCGTCGGTTTATTCTAAATTGGTTTAAGAAGTTGAAGGAGAATGATGCTCCCGAGATGTTCAGTTCAGATACATTTACTGGTATCAAGCATTTGGTTTCAAATTATAATGGAATAAGGAAATCTCTGACTTTTGATAAAATCAGGGGGTTTCATCACGTTGTATCTTTTACAGAAAAGTATCCACATGCTGAACTAGGCATTCCAACAGAAGTTATCTTGTCGCATATTGCTTTAAAATTCTTCATGCTGGGGGATATTGATTATTTCGGTTTTTGTGATCACTGCAGCAATTTTTTTGTGGTCCACCGCAAAGGCAGAAAAGTATATTGTTCCGATATATGCCGTGCAAATGCTTCAAAAATCCGGGCAAGCCAATAGGCAGTGCCCACTTGTAATCTCCCCGGTTAATTTCACCACTTTTAACTATTTCGCTACTTGCAGAAATACAGAAAAAATATTTTAATGTCAAATAATTATCCGACAAATAAAGCCCGAATGTTCTCTTTCTTTACCTATCACAGCAACCCACATTTCCCAAAACAACAGTTACAAATCCCCCCGGTTCCAACTATAACATATGGTAGTTTTGGTTTTTTGATTTCGGCCTTTGAATGTTAAATTGCCCTCTGTTCATTTGATGTTAAGGAAAATAATGACCTATCAGCAGTTGGTCATTTGGCTCTGGGCACCCTGACCAAATCCTGTTCACGGTTAACATTAGAAAAGACCTGAAGGCCGCCTGTAACTGATTGCAGTTCTTCCTCTGTTACCTTTCTTACAGACAGTTTTTCCAGCAGTTCCTTGACCTGCCTTTTATTGTTCCGCAGCTGCGGTTCAATTTTATCAAGCGCTGTTTTGTGGTACAGACCGCAAAGAGGCTCGGCACCTGTTTCCAGCCAGGGAATCACCGCATCGTATTCCTCCCTGGCAAAACCGCACAGAAAGGTGATTAAATCAGGCGTAACTGCCGGCATGTCACAACCGATTACAAATATCCACGGTTTACCTGTATGAAGCAAAGCGGCATGAATGCCTGCCAATGGTCCCATGCCCTGATATTGATCCCTTATCATTGGCATGTTCAGAAAACCATAGTGCTCCGGGGTATTTGTGACCAGCAAACAATCTTTAAAAATGGCAGCCGCAGTGTCCACAACGTGTTGGATAAGAGGCATTCCCTGCAGAAGTGCCAGGGCCTTATTTGAGCCAAAGCGTTTGCTTTGCCCTCCTGCCAGGACGACTCCTGTAATGTCCTGTATCGTCTCCATCTGCTTTATTGGTTCAGGATATTCTCCAGGATGAATGCAACAAGCCCGTCGATGTCTTCAGGCTTGAACCAGGGAAGCTCCGGGTGTATCCGGATATCGCTTACCATGGCAATAAGCGTTTCACCCGGGTCCTGAATAGGCTCATCGTAAACCGTGCTTCTGAAAACTTCCATTTTGGGGAGCGAGGACCATTTATAACCTTCGGCAATAATCAGGTCAACATCGTGAAAATATTGGCTGGCAAGATCCTCGACAGGTGTATCTTCAGTAGAGTCCTGAATAAACGCTATGCCAGTAGAAGATGACAAGAGGACTGCCTGGGCCCCGGCCTGCTTATGGCGCCAGGTATCCTTGCCGGGTGTATCCATCCGGATTGGACCGTGATGGTGTTTAATCGTGCCTGTGCGCACGCCCTTGCGCGCAAGGGCAGGGATAAGTTTTTCTATGAGGGTGGTCTTGCCGCAGTTCGGTTTGCCTATGAGTGCCAGAACAGGCGGCATGAATGATTCCTTAAATGGTCAGGTCGTCGCGTTTGGTTTTTCGTGGACCGCCATGTCCGGCTGTGCGCCAGTCACGAATCGGGGCGACTTCCAGCATCTGCTCTTTGCGATCAAGGTGCTCAAGACGGTCATGGATCATCTGCCAGATGCAGTCAACCTCTGAATGAATCTCGCACTTGCCGTTCTGGGATCCACCACATGGGCCATTCATCAAACTCTTGGCGCAGCGGGCAACCGGACACAGGCCACCGGTCAGATGCAGGACACAGTTGCCGCAGCCGGCACACTGTTCAGTCCAAATGCCCTGTTCTGGAGAACCACCGAAAAAGGTTGTATTTACAGCGGGATAGACCATGGTGCTGGAGCGCAGGTTGGCAATGAAGTTGACCCCGACGCCGCAGGCCATGGATACTATGGCATCATACTCACCGTTCCAGGAATCCAAACTGTCCACATACTCTTTATCACACTGGCGGACAAGGCTTCCTTCCTGGACCTCGATCTTGCGCCCCTCTTTTTTGGCGCCCAAACGGAGAAGAGAGGCAAGCAGTTCGACTTCCCTTTCGCCACCTGCGGAGCACACTGTAACACATCCGCGGCATCCCAGGACCAGGATCTTTTCATGATCCCTGGTCATTTCAACTATCTCTGCAATAGGCTTGCGCTCGGCAATTATCATGCTGATTCTCCTTTGAGCGGGCTCGGTCCTAATTTTTTGATTTTTTTATCCATTTCCTGGGCTACTGCTACAAATTCAGGGTGAAATCCCCGTTCCAGGTGAAACATTTCAATGCGCTCAGCTTCCACATCCAGTTCACTTAGGGCCTGCTTTACGGCACCGACTCTTTTGGCGGCCCTCTGGCTGCCTTTGACATTGTGGCAGCCGTCAACTGGACATCCAACGACATAGACAGCATCCGCGCCATCCTCAAAGGCCTGCAGCAGGGTGCTGACCTGGATTTTGCCTGTGCACGGAACACGGAATAATGAAACACTTCCCGGAAATCCATCCTGCTTAAGGCCTTCAGTTCCTTCAGCACAGGTTTGCTGCGAGGTGTAATGACAACAAAATGCTTTAATATCAGGTGTAAAATCGCTCATTGTACACTCCAGCCTAAAAGGTGGTCTTATTTACTGCCGCATGCAGCGATCAGAATTTCATCCTGGGATTGATTAAGCATGATGGCCTGGGCCGGACATTCCGCCACGCAGATCCCGCAGGCTTTGCAATCCCTGACACCGATGGTGGCGACACCCTCTGCATCTAACTTGGGAATCTCCCATGGACATACCCGGACACAGGTAAGGCAGGATACACATTTGTCGCGCTCAACCCAGGCAGCTTTTCCTTTATCAAGGATATCCTGGTCGGTAATATAACCCTGTTCATATGCCATATCCCAGAGAGCCTGCACGATCTCGGCAAAACGAACATCCTGGGGGCATACAAAAACACAACTTTTACACTGGGAACAAAACCAGAGCAGGTCGGACTTCAGCAGCCTGTCCTTTAAACCCATGCGGACCATATGGATGATCTTGCGGGGATCAAAGTCGGAAATTGCCTGGCTGACAGGACATATACCGCTGCAGGCACCGCAGGAAAAACAACCGTTGAGATGTTGACCGCCCTCTGCATTCGTTACTTCAGAATTAAAGGCAGGGGTGATTTCCTTGGTCGTCACAGACATAAGAAACCTCTTTTTTTAATAATATAATACAGTTAGAGCATAGCGCCCGTATTAAACACTCACCATAACTAGGAAATGCGACCTGTCGAAATTACATAAAAGACTACTCTTTGTCAATACGACAGGCGAAAAACATATCATAAAAAAACCAGTAGTTCTACCTATAATTTTCCAAAGTGCATTTTTTTATTTTACTGAATCCGCAAGCCTAAGATGTATCCAGGGCCAGGGACGACTCGGTTGGAGCTTGGATTTCCCATGCTGGTCTGGCGCTTACACCCATTCTGGGCACTCTTTTTTAGTACCCACAGAGGGGAACAAACACCGGCACTCCGGCGCGGCGGGCAGTGCCGCAGGGTGGTTTATTCCAATGCTGCCAGATGAATGCAATCTGACCCTGTTTTTCAAGCACCTTTTAAAAAGGCGCTTTGTTGATTAGAAACGTTTTTCCCTGCCACAAATTCAGGATTCATCATGGAGCAGTTGCTCCCAAATAGCCTGCCCTACAGGCATAAATGCGCTCCTCGCCTTTGCGTCATTTTGCTGCCGCGGCAGCCGGCCAAATACCCTTGCCATTCCAATTTCCTCAATGATTTTCATATTATCCTGCACCAACCTTTCGTCTTCCCGGTCCTTTGAGTCAGAAAAAACCACACCCAGCACAGGAATTTCCCTGTTGCGCAGGGCCTCAAGGGTAAGCAGGGTATGGTTTAAAGTGCCAAGGCCGCTTCTGGCTACTACCAGGGTCCTGGGCTGCAGCCGTTTAAGCAGGTCAGCCAGAAGCAGGTTCCGCCGCAAAGGAACCATTATGCCTCCCACGCCCTCGACAATGAGCCATTCATACTTTGCAGCAAGGAATTTATAGTTCGCTTCTATGACCTCAGAATCCACTGTTCGGTCTTCCATTTCTGCAGCCAGGTGCGGCGAAGCAGGAAAACTGAAACAATATGGGGCCTGCTGTTTTACAAGCTCAGGCTTTGGTGAAATGGAGGCAGCCTTTAAACAGAGAGCCAGGTCTTCAGGCAGCCCGGCCTTGACGCCGGTGGCAACCCATTTCTGGTAGCCTGCCTGTATCCCCTTTGCATTCAAAAATTCCAGGAGCCTGGCGCAGACATACGTTTTGCCTACTGACGTGTCTGTTCCTGTGACAAAAAGCGTGTTATTGCCCTTTTCTTTCATACTTTTTGCATGCCTTCAAACAATTATGCCCTCAACCGCTGCTGAATTGATTACTATTAATGGGAGCACTATATCGTATTTAATTGATGAATAAAACCGTTAGAATTTTTCGTGATTTTAAAAAATCCTTGAGTTGGTGAAAAAAGAAAACTACATTTTCAGCCAAAACCTATCACTTCATTGCAAGGAAACCATGCCTGGAAAAGAGCTTGTCATAGCACAAGCAGATATTGTCAAACGCGTTAAAGAGATTGGCGCTGCAATTACGAGGGATTACGAGAAGAGCCAACTTGTGGTCGTAGGCATCTTGAATGGCGCCTTTATATTCATGGCTGACCTGGTCAGGGAAATAAAGCGTGAGTTGGAAATTGACTTTGTCAGGATGGCCAGTTACGGAATGGAAACGACCTCGGGCTCTCTGCGCATTACCAAGGACATTGAACTGGATATTCAGGACAAGGACATCCTTGTTGTCGAAGATATTATTGACACCGGCCTTACCATGGCCCACCTGCGGCACTCTTTTGCGGGACGCGGGGCACGATCGGTCCGCTTCTGCGCCCTGATCAACAAGACGGAACGGCGAGAAGTTGAAGTCGCAATTGATTATGTGGGTTTTGAAGTGAAGAGGGGCTTTCTGGTGGGCTACGGTTTGGACTGCCGGGAAAAATACCGCCAGCTTACAGAAGTGTATCATTTACTAGACGATTGAAGTTATGTGTGCGTTGGAGTTACAACACATTACGCAGATTAATAACGTTAGGCACTTTAGCTCACTTTAGGCACTTATAACTTATGTATTTTTGTGCCTGAAAAATTTCTTTGTAGAACCTGGAGGCAAAAAAAATGGGTGAGAAGAAGAGATTCGCAGTGATCCTTTCGGGCTGCGGTAACAAGGATGGAGCAGAGATCCATGAATCGGTGATGACCCTGTGGGCTATCCATAAACATGGGGCTGAGTACCAGTGTTTTGCCCCGGATATACCCCAGCACCATGTCCTCAATTTTATTACCGGCCAGGAGATGGCTGAATCCCGCAATGTTCTGGTCGAATCGGCCCGAATAGCCCGAGGCAATATAAAAAATCTCAAAGATTATAAGGCTGCAGACTTCGATGGGCTTATCATGCCGGGAGGGCTTGGGGCGGCAAAGAATCTATCAACCTTTGCCTTTGACGGGCCGGACTGTACTGTGAATGAAGACGTATCCAGGGCTTTAGTAGAAACAGCCGCACACAAAAAACCGATTGGTGCACTCTGTATCGCTCCTGCAATCGTTGCCAAGGTCCTGGGCAATATAACGGTAACCATTGGTCAGGATGCGGCCACCGAAGCAGCCCTGAGCAAAATGGGGGCAGTCCACGAAAAAACCACCCATGGTGAAATTACCATAGACAAGGCGCACAATGTGGTTACGACTCCATGTTATATGCTCGATGCCCGGGTTGACCAGATCGGGGAAGGTGCTGAAAAACTTGTCATGGCAGTGCTCGAGATGGTCCAGCAATAAGGCGGTTTCTCGACATTTCAGGCCGGATCAAAACGAAAAAAATCACGTGCCATAGAACAAAGCAGCTTTGCACTGCTCATCTCATATTGAGAAATACAGCACGACCAAAGCCAATCTTAACTGTAAGAAGAAATACGCTTGTTTTTATTGAGAATTTTCAATATTACGCAAGGCCCATGCTGCCATTCCCCTGACGCTTTGATCTTTATCATGCAGGAAACTCCTGATTGAATCTATCGCCCTTTTATCCTGAAGTTCACCCAGAGCCAAGATCATCATTGACCTGACATAGGGCGATGGATCATCCAGGGCTGGAAGCAGCTTTGATATAGTGTGGGAAATATCTATCCGCCCGATCTTACCCAGAGCCTCCGCTGCATAAGCCCTTACATAGAGATTATCATCGGTGAGGCAGCCGCAAACCAAGGCAAGGGACTTTTCTTGATATATTTCTCCTAAGCCTTGAACTGCCTCTACCCTGACAAATGGATCTTGATCATTGAGTTTTTGCAGTAAGATTTTTAATTGTTCCTTCTCGGCTAACTCTGATGAAATACTATTGAGATCAGAAGCTGAATCAGGCCTAAGATCCTCCCTGTCATCAACAGTTCCATGTATGGCTGCAAATGAGCTTCCTGAAAAGACAAGAATTGCGACCGATGCAATAATGAGAAATGCCGTTTTCATACCATTCCCTCCTTTATTGTTATGTATTTCATGTCGCCCATTAAAATTTGGACAATACTTCTCCCCTGGTGTCAAGAACAATTTTATACTTGCAAGGAGGAGTAATGGCTAAAAAAGCCAGTCGCTATTTAAGGCTGAATTAAAAAAAGAATACTCTATTGGGGCAGGAAATTTTTATTTTTCAGAGACAGGGAGCAATTCAAGGTTTTTCATTTTGGTCCGTAACTGTTTGCGGCTTATGCCAAGTAGAGCCGCTGCCCTGGATTGATTCCAGGATGTTTTATCAAGCGCCTTGATAATGGTTCTTTTTTCAATTTCAGGCAGGTTAAATTCCTTGATCTCGGGATATTCTTCACCTGCAAGCACTTGCATTTTCTTCGGCAGGCACTCAACATTTATCGTATCATGGGGGCAGAGTATTACCGCCCGTTCCATTACATTCTCCAGTTCACGCACATTGCCAGGCCAGTCATAGCTGTTGAGGGCAGCCAGCGCCCCATGCTCTATTTCGCGGATTTCCTTCTTGTTTTTTTCCCGGAAATGCTGCAGATAATGATTTGCCAATATAGAGATATCGTCTATTCTTTCCCGCAGGGGAGGGATACGTATAGTAATAACATTGAGCCTGTAGTAAAGGTCTGAGCGGAACTCATCGTTCTTCAGGGATTCTTCTATATTTCTGTTTGTGGCGGAAAGCACCCTGACATCCACTTTAATTTTTTCTTTGCCAGAGATTCTCCGTATTTCCTTTTCCTGCAGGAAACGAAGCAGTTTCTTCTGGAGGACGAAATCAAGGTCGCCTATTTCATCAAAAAAGGTTGTGCCGCCCTGTGCCATCTCTATTAAGCCGAGTTTGCGCTCGACTGCGCAGGTGAAAGCTCCCTTTTCATAACCGAACAGTTCACTTTCCATGAGTTCTGGAGGGATGGTCGTACAATCAATCGGGATAAACGGTTTATCAACCCGCAGGGAAGTGTAATGTATTGCCCTCGCAACGAGTTCCTTGCCGGTCCCCGATTCTCCCAGAATAAGAATGTTGGCATCCGTCTTGCTCACCCGCCTGATCAGAGAAAAAACCTCCTGCATTGCAGGGGTGCGGCCTATAATATTCATGAACTCAAGCTTCCCCGGGGCTGCTTTGCCGGTTTTTGGCATCCCGTTAACCAGAATATCATTGACCATTGATTCAAGCAGATTCATATCAACGGGTTTGGTGAGATAGGTGTAAGCACCTTTACGCATGGCATTCACTGCCAATTCAATAGTGCCGTGCGCTGTGAGAAGAACAAAAGGCAAATCCGGTGAAAGAGTCTTTGTTTTTTCCAGCAGCTGCTCCCCACTCATGCCCCCCATTTTGAAATCGGAAATAACGATTGAGTATTTTTTCTTTTTTATCAGATCAAGGGCCTCTTCGCCGGACCGTGCGGTATCAATCTCTGTCTTGCCTTTTTTCAAAGCAGCAGACAACACCTTCAATGAATTTACTTCGTCGTCAACTATCAGAATATTGTGCACCATAAACGCAACTCCTAATCATTTAGCACAAGGGTGAAGGTGCTGCCCTTACCCGGTGTGCTCTCAACGGTAAGATTGCCCCCGTGTTCCCGGGCGATCTTTTTCGATATGGCCAGACCAAGACCCGTACCACGGGTCTTGGTTGTGAAAAAAGGATTAAAGATATTGTGGATAATTTCCGGTGAAATGCCCTTGCCGTTATCTTCGACTTCCAGATACGTTTTATCTCTCTTATGCCAGGTTCTTACCGTGATTACACCGTGTTCATCAACTGCATCGAGCGCATTGATCAAAAGGTTGATAATGATCTGTTTGATCTGGTTATAATCGCAGTCGACCAGGGGCAGGTCTGCGGCCAGGTCTTCATTTAATGCCACCTTAAGGTCTGGTGATTCTTTGCTGAGCAAGTAGAGCGCCTCTTTCGCGCATTTGTTTATCTCTACTGGTTGGGGATCGGGTTCAGCGGTTTTGGAAAAGCTCAGCAAGGTGCTGGTCAGGTTGTTTATACGGGAAACCTCGCTGGAGATAACTGTTACAAATTCTTTAACCAGACTGCCCTTTACGTTTTTGCCTATATAATTTGCGGCGCCGCCTATGGCATTGAGCGGGTTCTTTATTTCGTGTGCCAGGGTTGCTGCAAGTTCGCCGGTTGCAGCCAGCCGGCACATCCTCTCCTGTTCCTCGATGGCGTTATCCAGCCTGTTTAACATTTCATTAAAGGCATTCGAAAGTTCACCTATCTCATCATTACTCTGGATAGGTATGCGTTGCACCTTGCTCTCTCCCACCATTCCGTCAACTGAGCTCTTCAGCTGCAGAATCGGGCGAATCAACCTGATGATCATGCCCAAGCCGAAAAGGAGACCGGAAATAAGGGTGATGAGAAGGAGGAGAAATACAATAAAGCGGCGTCCTATTATGGTTACCGGGGAAATATTATCGTAAAAGACAAAGGTCCCAAAGAAGAGGAGCGGAATCGCGGTAAGAATGGAAAAGGCGGCCAGGGCCCTGTAAAGGATAGAACCCTCCATTTTGAGTAATTCTGTCCTGCTCATGCTAAAAAATAATATTACAAACCCAAGCGGTCTCATTATGTGCCCATGGAGCCAGACCGTGGATCCAATAGGCGCTGGGAAAAAAAGAAAAATTGCACCGATACAGATAATAAGATGGCCAACTGCCGAAAACAGGAACTGCTTGCTTCGCCTGCGGTAAAATGTACCGATATAGAGCATGCAGACTATGCCGGAGAGGTAAGCGATCAATATCCAGACAAGAGGCCGGAATTGCCCGAAAAGAGGAAACTTTTCATAGGCCATGGGGTGCAACAGGGCCAGCAGAGGAATGTAGAGCAGGGGCAGAGCTATTTTGTTCTGCGGATTTTCAACGGAAATAGCTATGATTAGGATGAAAAGTCCAAGGCTGTACCCCAATAGTGTATGGTAGAGAAGATTCAGGTCAGAATCTGTGGCATGGATCAAGGCATGGATCAGGCTACTGCTTCCGAGGATAATAAAGCTGGCACCTACAAGAAAGATCCTGCTGCTCTTGATCTGGTTCCTGCTTATTTTAAAGCCGCTGGCTCTGAATGCCCTTATCGCGATCAACAGACATATTATGCCAATAAGAATTTCCTCAACGTTATGATACTTGAGCAGGAATTCTTTTGAAAATATGTCGTTTGTTAAAGAATAGATATCTTCCATTTCGCTCTTGTTTTACGAAGTTGTCCCATTTGGGACAACCAAGTTTAACAGACTGGTAACAATTAAACAAAAAAAATGGGCTGGATCTCGCTCAGTCAGCAGGCAAACATCATTTTTACCAGGCATTCATGGCATTGTTGTTGCAAGGAAAATGCCACATTCAAAAAACCTGCACAAATGGTAACACACAAATAAAGGTGAAGATTTACAGTCGGTAAATAGGCTGTGAACCATCATGCCATGAAATGAAAAAGAGGTTATAAAATCCTTTGCTACGATTTACCAGAACAGAATGGCTGCTGCTTGTTTTATTCTTAACGCTGCTGATTTTTCCCCTGCAGTACATCAGTCGCTCACTGGATATGAGCACTCTGACAAGCTGGCGTTGGGTTTTTGCAGACAAGGGGCCGGGCAGCGTTTTTCTGCTGTTATTACCGGCGCCCCTGCTGGCTGTGCCGCTGTCCAGCTCCAACTTGCCGGAAAAACACCCTGCCGTTTCCCTCTTTCTTCTATCAGTGCTCAGCTGTCTGCCATTCATAAACAGCCCTGAATACCTGCTGGACTCGGCAAGATATTTTCTGCAGGCAAAATACCTGAAAGAGTATGGCATAAGTGAATTTTTCCAGGAATGGGGTGGAGAGATCACTGCATGGACCGACCTGCCCCTTGTGCCGATGTTCTATGGGATTCTCTTTAGACTGTTCGGGGAAACCAAACCGGTCATTGCGATATTTAATGTGCTGCTCTTTGGTCTCATCCCAATAATCACTTATTTAATCGGCCGGCTCCTGTGGGACCGGACAACAGGCTTTCTTGCCGGTGTATTTATCATTGCATCCCCTTATCTTCTCACCCAGGTCCCTCTCATGCTGGTTGATATTCACGTCATGTTCTTCCTGCTGCTGGCAGTGTACACCTTCCTGTACGCTCTTGAGCGGGGCGGCTTTGTTTTAACGCTCGGTGCTGCCATAGCCATCATCCTTGCCCTATTCTGCAAGTATTCAACTTGGCCTATGCTTGGCGTACTTGGCATCATCGCACTGATCAGGATAGATACACAGCCCAGGATAGTAATAAAGCGCTCACTGGGTGTGGCAGCTCTGACAGGTATGCTGCTGGGGATTATTTTTATGTGGAAGGGTGCCTTGATCTTAGAGCAGATCAATGTCCTGCGCACCTATCAGCTATCCGGGTTAAAAAATTGGCAGGAAGGATATGTGGCAGTGTTTTTCTTCCAGGCCCATCCATATATATTGCTGGCTTCATTCTTTGGATGCTGCCGTGCTGCAATCAATCGTGACAGAAAAATATTTATTGTTGTCTGGTTCGCTGTCCTGGTGTTTTTCCTGGAACTGAAAAGATTACGGTATCTCCTGCCTCTTCTGCCCTTTCTGTCTTTGACTGCCGCTTACGGCCTGCAGGCGATAACCCATGCCCAGGTCAGGAGATACATCGCTTACTGTGGCGTGTTGTCTTCACTGGTGATCGGTATTTGGGTATACAAGCCGTTCCTGGCAATGACGAGTGTGTCGAATCTGAAAAATGGAGGCAGATTTTTGAATACACTTCAAACTGAAGCCGTTGAAGTATATTGTCTGCCCCAAGTGCATTCTCTTGGTAACACCTCTGTTATGGTCCCTATCTTGGATCTTTATACAGACAAAGAAATTTACCAGAACCAAACCTGGAACTCTGAAGAAGGATACCGGAGAGCGCAGAACGCTTCATTGCGTTTTACCTGGGAACTCAAGCAACCGGCTTACTACCGGGACATAAAATATGCTGACCTGCAACTCCCTGTTGTAGTCATTTCAAGCGAACCAATCAGCAGCATGCCGGAGCAGTTGGCACAGAAATATCCATCCAGCAGGGTGATCAAAAAGTTTACCAACAGCTCCAGGGTGTTCCGCTACCAGACATTTATTACGATCTTTGATACGATTTAATTCCCTCTGCCCTCCCAATATTGTCCCAAACGGCACAATTCTACGTAATAGGGTGTGCCGATCAGGACAATTATCTGATAAAACACAAAGCTGTCCTTTGACCGGCAACCTGTGCACAAAATATCTCAAAAAAACCCTTACGGCTTATCAGGGTTGTTTTCAGGGCTTTTTATAGAATCCGCCGGGATCTCATTCAAGAGTATGTACCACAATGTGGCACGCGCCTTGCAGTGTATGATTATACATTTTATTAAAAATAAGCGTCAAATAATTATAGAAAATTAGAAACAAGTTTACAGAAAAGGAGGTGGCAGGTGGACGCCATAGTCACAGGAACACTAACAGAACCCAAGTCAACAGATTGCTGTAGTGAAAGCAAACCGATTGTTCAAACTGTGCCGCGGAAAAACATTATGTGGGTTTATATCATTGTGGGCTTTTTTGGCCTGGTAAGCATTGCCACCTATGCCATGCACGAGTATTACCTTTATCTTTCCGCTTATCTCTGGTTCGGTTTTATTTACGGTATGTGCCTGCAGTATGGCCGGTTCTGTTTTGCTTCCGCATTCCGGGACCTGTTTGCGGTCGGGGTGCCGCGCATGGTGGTCGGCATCATGATTGCCACCGTTCTCTTCTCAATCACCTCTTCCCTGGTAGCCGCAACGGGCTGGTCCACCTTCCATGCCGCGCCCTGGAGCGTCCATGCCGTTATTGCCGGGATCATCTTCGGGGTCGGCATGGTCTTTGCCGGCGGCTGTGCTTCCGGTTCACTATACAAGGCCGGTGAGGGCAACGGTGTTTCAATGCTGGTCATCCTGTCCATCAGTGTCACCCAGGCGGCCTTTGTAGATGTTGGCGGCTGGGCCAATAAGCTGGTACCAAAATCCTGGGCCGAAGCCGCACTCACCAAGGGTCTGCCAAGCTCCATCAATGTTTCTGACGGCTGGGTTGACCAGTACCTGGCCGGCTATGTCTGGGAGCAGCCGGTAATTACCTTTGCCAAACTCCTCGGCCTGGATGACCATTCCCTGGTCGGTGCCCTGTATGCCAACACCTTCGTAGGCGTTTTTCTGCCGGCGGTTCTCCTGTTAATCATAGTTTACATTTTCTGGTCGCGTAAACGGTACGTCATGGACCTGAAAACCAACGAGGGGCGCAGTGCAGGATTAGCTGACCACGTGCGGGGCTTCTGGTCCATGATAATATCCTCCAAGCGGACCGCAATTGCCGGCCTGTTCCTCGGTATTGCCTGCGGCCTGCAGATGTTTGTCATCGAAGGCTTGCGCATGAAATTCGGTGTCAAGAATGCCGGCACCATCCTGCAGCGCATCGGCTTTGATTACGGCATCTCCGCCAAAGGCACAGTTTTTGACCCGGGCTACTGGTATGTCACCACCCAGGAGGCCCAGTGGGTTGGATGGGTGGCCCAGAAGCTGGGTTTTAACAACATGGACAATATTTACTTTGGCTGGGTGAACGGCATCCCCAGTCCGGCCATTAACCCGGCTGACTGGATGTCGGTGGCTCTTATCGGCGGCGCTGCTGTAATGGCCCTGATGAATAACGAGTTTAAGTGGAAAAAACCCACCAAGGAGCTGGCTATATGGGCCCTGATCGGTGGAGCCCTGATGGGAATTGGTTCCAGGCTGGCGCTTGGCTGTAATGTCGGGGCCTTTTTTGTCAGAACCGCCAACGGTGATGTTTCCGGGTGGTCTTTCGGTTTGGGTATGATTGGCGGCGCCTTTATCGGCGTGAAATTTTTCAACTGGTATACGGAAAGGAAAATGGCCAAAGAAATGGCCAATATCGATTTTGACTTATAAATTCAATACGGGAGGTTCCATATTATGGCAATGCAATTTAAACAAGTAGAACATGGATTATATACCCTGGATGTTACCGGCTATGTCTGCCCCCATCCCCAGCTCTATACAAAGAAAGTTATGGAAAAACTGCACAGCGGCGACAAGCTTGAGCTGGTTTTTGACAACCCCTCTTCAGCAGAGTCCATCTCTGCCATGTGCACAAATGAGGGCAACCCGGTTCTCGATCAAAAGAGGGATGGGGCTAAATTCATCTTCACAATTCAAAAAGCTTAACAGGATTATGCTGGATACCTTTTTAGGCTCGAAAACAAACGAGGCCTTTTAATAAGGACTGTAAAGAGGACAGAAGAATGGAAAAGAAAAACCTATGGATGGTAATAATTATCGTTGCTGGCTTTCTCGGTTTCATGATGGGGTACAGTGTTCCACCTTTTCTTGAAGTTGGTTTTGGAGACAATATTGATCTGCTTGAAGAGGGTGCCCCGCTGCCAGACGATATTTTGAAACAGTATGAGCATTTATACGAAGATGAAGAGGAAGAATAGGAAGGTGCGGCTATGAAAAATACATATTGGCTGATTTTGACGATTCTAACACTGAGCCTCGGCTTTGCCGGCGGCTATGCGGTATCGGCCCACACCGGTACGGAACCCGGGTACTTCGGTGCTGTAGAGGCAGCCGGCTATGGTGGTGCCGCTGAAGAAAAGATCGAAGGCCTATCAGATGAAATACAAGATTATTACAAGACACTCGGGAAATAACAAATGGATAAAATACTCCTTGCAGTTGATGACACAAAAGGGTCGGAGTCCGTGGTTGAGATACTCAATAGCCTTCTGGGCGATTGTGTCGGTGGCGGTTGTGTTCCCAAAAACATTATCCTGCTCTATGTCGAAAGGCTGGAGGGACGTTCGGTCATGGGCGGACTCCTGCTCAGCACTTCCGAAACGGAAACCCTGAAGGAATCACTCAAGGGCACCGAGTACCAGGAAAAACTGGACCAGCATGCTGAAAAAGTGCTGCACTATTTTAAAGACCGTTTGGAAAAGCGTGGATTCTCAGGAGTAGATTCGCTGGTGCGGCAGGGGCATCCGGCTGAAGAGATCCTGAAAGCTGCCGAGGAGAATGGAGTTGAGATGATCATAATGGGTTCCCGGGGGAAAAGATTACAGAATCTCTGGATGGGGAGTATCAGCAGGGAAGTGGCCAATAATGCAAAAATGGCTGTTTTAATTGCCAGGTAATGATCCGTTAATTTACCCGGGATAAAAGCGGTGTGAAGAACTGACCAATAAGGATATTTGTCGGGTATTGACACTGCAAATAACAAAAAATTTTAGGAGGTACACTATGCAGAAAAAAATGAGAATATTGATTATGGCGGGAGTCTTTCTGCTCCTTATGACAGGTATGGCAGTTGCTGCCGAGTGGACCAATCCGGACCTGCTTATTACCCCTGAAGCATTAGAGAAAAACATGGATAAACCTGACTGGGTGGTTATTGATTCCAGGGATTTGAAGGATTACGCCAAGGGCCATATACCAGGAGCCATCAGCCTGGGCAAACGGGTTAAAAAGGCATTGCGTGACCCGACTTCAAGGGTATTTTCCGATGTATCAAAATATGAAAGCCTGCTAGGCAAAGCCGGGATCGACAATAACACTCATGTGGTTTTCTATCACGGCGATATAAAGACCCTGACCGATGCTTCGGTGGGTTTCTGGGTTATGGAATATCTGGGCCATGACAAGGTGCACTTCATGGACGGCGGCCTGGAAGCCTGGCGTAATTCAGGCTTCCGCCTCGAAAAGGAACCGACTATAAAGGAACCAAAGACATTCAAAGCCAATGTGGTTGCAAGCCGTTTGGCAACTACTGATGAGATAACTGATATAGCAACAGGTAAAACAAATGGTGCCCAACTCATTGATTCCCGCAGCTCAAAGGAGAATGCTGGGAGTGATATCCGGGCGATAAGGGGCGGCCATGTTCCCAATACAACAATCAATGTCTCACACAAGGATACCATGCTCCAGGAAATGGACAAGAAAACCGAAAAGATGGAAGCCACCGGTTTTATGGATTCTAAGGGATTGCAGGAAAAATTCGGCACTCTTGATAAGAGTAAACGCACCGTCGCATACTGCCAGACCGGGACCCGTTCCACCCTCACCTATCTGCAATTGAGACTGATGGGTTTTAAAGACCCGGCCAACTGGGATGAATCCTGGAGGGTCTATGCATCCGATCTGGGTGCCAACCGTCCGGTTGTCGCTTCAAACGGTCAACAATGGTATAATTTTGACGGTGTAAACAAGAAACTCAAAGCACTGGAGAAAAAGATCAAAAAACTTGAAGAGGCCATAGAAAAAGAGGATAATAAAGACTAGATCTCTTTAAAAATTTGCCAATACCGAAAGAGCCAGGCGAGAAGAAAATCGCCTGGCTCTTTTTTTATCAACTTCATCTCCCGCACAGCCTTTCCCACCTGCCACATTGTGGCTTTACCTTGAAATGCCAACTAGAAAAGAAGCTTGACATGGGTATTTTTACCAGTATATACATTAGATTTGAGAATGCCTAACCAGGCTGTATGGCAGGGAATAGCGTTTCGGGATTGTTCAATTATCTATACACCGAAAAATTCGGTATTATTGATAATAGGGCATAAGCGCTAACCACTTCTGGTCATTCCTTATGAGCAAGCAAGTCATTACCGTAGCCTTTGTCGGTGGCGGGAAAGGATGTTATGATATCCTGCACCATCTAAAGTCCTATCCTCCCTATCATTTCAAACCACAAATAATTGGCGTGGCAGACCCAAATATTGAGGCAATTGGCAGACGCCTGGCAGAGCGTCTCGGCATAGCAACCACTTCTGACTGCCAGCCCTTTCTGCAAAACAAAGAGCTTGACCTTATCATAGAGCTGACTGGAGACGACAGGGTGCTCGCTGATATCCATAATAACAAGCTTGCCAGCATCAAGGTCCTTGATCATGTCGGGGCTTTATTCCTCTGGGAAATTATTGCTATTCAGGATGAAAAACTTCGCCTGGAAAAAAAAGTGTCCCATCTGGATACAATGGCAGCAATTGGAGAAATTTCTTACCGCATGACCCATGAGTTACGCAATCCTCTCATGATCATCGGTGGTCTTGTACGTAGGATGATGACAAGAATTGACCTGCCGCACGGTTCCAGAAAACAGCTGAAACATATCAGTCATCATGTGCAGCATATCGAGGAGTTGATAAGTGATATCTGCGACGTGGTTCGCCCTCTGAAACCTCAATTCAATCTAATCGATATGAACGATTTTGTTGAAAGTTGGTGCAAAGTACTAAAAACTGAAACGCGACTTTCCGGCGTGGCAGCGGATTTTGAAATAGATGATGAGCTGCCCGCAATGTATATCGATTGGTCACTGATGCGCCAGGCTTTCTGGCACATTTTTGAAAACAGCCTCGATGCCATGGCCGATAGTGGAGGCAAGATTACTATCAAGGTTTTACTGTGCTGGGATAATCTTCATATTGAATTTATTGACTCGGGGGGTGGTTTCAAAGAGTTGTCGTCATCTCAGGCTATGCATCCTTTTATGACTACTAGACCGGGGAAAATGGGCCTGGGGCTCGCGTTGTGCAAGCAGATAATCTTTGATCACGGGGGTGATTTAGAAATCGTTAATGAAAAAAATAAAGGAACATCTGTTATAATAAAGCTGCCGTTCACTTTAACACGACCAGCAGCACGAGCTTCTGAATTTTAAAAGTCAAATGGGCCATACTCCTGCTAGGGTTTAAATCATGAGAGAAACCATAAACATAAAATACACCCTGGAATCCACTGACATGGATTTCAGTATTGACCTGGTTTTTGACAGGATGGATTTTTCTCTTCTCAATCTCAATGATGGTGAAAAAGATTGGACCCGGCTTGCTTTTCACAAGTGCAGCCATTGCCCCCTCAATTCGGAAGAGTGCCCGTTCTGTCCACTTGCACGAGCCATAGACAGTGTTATATCGAAAATACATAATTTCCTGTCCTATGATGAAGTCCATGCCGAGGTTGCATATAACAACAGGGTAGTTTCAGCAGATATGACGTTGCAGAGGGCTTTAAGTTCATTGCTTGGGCTGATCATCCCTGCCAGCGGCTGCCCTCATACCAGATATTTCAGGCCCATGTCCAGGTACCATCTGCCTTTTGCCGACACGGAAGAAAAAATTTACCGGGCAACGACAATGTTTCTCCTGGCACAGTATTTCATCCACAAGAAAAGCGGCTGCATCCCAACGGATTTCAGCAGGCTCGAAAGCATTTACAGCAATGTCCATATCGTCAATACCCAGATATGTAAACGGCTGCGTGCATTCTGTGAAAATGACTCCACCCTGAATGCCATTACCATCCTCGATACGCTGACAGTCTCGCTTCATTCAGCGCTCAAGCATGACCTGGAAAAGTTTGCATCTTATTTCTCCGCATTCAGTGAAGGTTCTGTTCCCCCAACAAATTAGGCACCCAATATTGGGAGGTGCATCATATGAAAACAATAAAAATATCCAGCCAAAATTTAAGCAGAAAGCAGCCCCTATTGCCAGCAATAGCAATACTTATGGTTTTAGGTTGTTTTTCTCCATCGCAGGGAAACGAAAATAATGAAGAGCCCATATACGTCGGTTCACTGGCTTGCAAAGACTGTCATCCTGAGGAATACGACAATTTCATGACATACGCCAAAAAAAGCACATCATTTCAAAGTATTGAGAAACAAATGAGACACCTTACTCCTGACGAGATCAAGCAGTGCTATCCCTGTCACACCACAGGCTATGGACAGCCAGGTGGATTTATCAGCCTCGCAGAAACCCCGCATCTCAAGAATGCCGGCTGTGAGGTCTGCCATGGGCCAGGAGCAGAACATGCCAGGACAGCAGAACCAGGTGCAATAATCAGCAATATGAGCAAAAAAGATTGCGAGGTCTGCCACATTTCAGAACGTGTCAAAGCTTTCAAGTATAAACCCTTGATCCATGGCGGAGCGCATTAGGCTCTTTAAATCAATGATAGCAGGCTCCAGATAGATGACTGATAGCATAAAATACTTTATCAAGAACCGCTTGCCCGACTTTATTAGGAAAAAACTGGGCCACAGGATAATGGCGACCATTATCGTCTCCATAACCCTGGTCATGAGCTTTGAGATTATCCTGGATCTTTATTTTGGCAAAAAAGACGCCATTAAACTCATGGAAACGCTCAGTTTGGATCTTGCCGCTTCCACCTATTCCGGCATTAAATATCCCATGTCTGTCGGTGACAGTTCCGCAGTGGAACAGGTACTGACCGACATCCGTGAAAAAATGGAGGGCATCGAGGTCTTCATTTGCGATACCAATCAGCTCATCACCTGGTCGACGCACAGGGATAAAATTTACACAAACATTACTAATACGATAAATAATGCAGAGCCCATGGCGGCCTTAGCTCTTTTACTGCAATCCGGTGAGGCTCCGAAGGAATCGTTTGAGGCTGAGATCGACGGCAAAAGACATATCATAATCATAGAGCCGATTCTTAATGAAGAAGCCTGTTTTCACTGCCATGGTTCTTCCAGAAAGATTATCGGAGGCATGATCGTAAAAACCAATGTGGAGAGAGCCCTTAGGACGGTAACCGCAGCAAAAAACCGGACAATTTTAACAACCATCCTGGCCCTGCTAGCAATCATTGTTATAAGCTATGCCATGATTGAAAAATTTATCAGCCGCCGGGTGCAAAGGTTGGCAGGTGGAGTAAAAAAAGTCGCAGCAGGCGATCTGGACTTTGAGATTCAGGCCCGCTCTTCTGATGAAATTGGTGATCTTGCCCGATCATTTAACATCATGACCCATGAATTAAAAGAGGCAAGGGATGAAATCACCAACTGGACCTTGACGCTGGAAGATCTTGTTGAGGAGAGGACGGCCCAGCTGAAACGGGCACAGGAAAATGCCATACAGGCGGAGAAAATGGCCTCCATGGGACGCCTAGCCGCCATTGTTGCCCATGAGATCAACAACCCTCTTGCCGGCATCCGCACCTATGCCAAGCTGATGCTGAAACGGGGCGCCGAGCTTTTTCCCGGTGACGCCGTAAAGTACATTCAATATATTGAAACCATTGAGAGTGAATCTGCGCGATGCGGTGAGATTGTCAGGGGGCTGCTGCAGTTTGCCCGGCCCACCAAGCCAAAAATCGGCCAGCATGATATAAACACCCTGGTGGAGGAAACGCTGCGTCTTGTTCAGCACCAAATTGATCTACTCAATATAGAGATTAAACTGGAGCTTGCCTCGGAATCACCGCAAATAAGCTGCGATGACCAGAAAATAAAGCAGGCGCTCGTGGCACTGCTGCTCAACGCCTGTGATGCGGTGCAGAGTGACACCGGCTTCATTGACATCAGCACATACTTAATGGAAGAAAAGAAAAGGGTGGGAATTGCCATTAGTGATAACGGCATCGGCATGGATGAGGAGACCAGGTCCCATATGTTTGAACCGTTCTTTACAACAAAGACGGTCTCTCCTGAAAAGGAATCAAGCCTAAACAGCGGCCTGGGTGTTTCCGTTGTTTATGAAATTGTCAAATCCCACCAGGGAAGCATTGAAGTCGAATCCGAACTGGGGAAAGGCACCACCATTACCATTTGCCTGCCTCAGGAGCCTCCAGCACACAGAGAACAGGCATAATCCCTGCCCTGCATACCTGTTCTCTGCTACCAGAGAACAGGTATGCCCAGTACCTGCGAACAACCGGGACAGAACACGTTGCGCTTGATGTCAATGTCAGCAATGGAGTTTGAGTAGCGCATTACGCACTCGAAATTATCGCAGTGTTTCAATCCGAGTGTATGGCCAAGCTCATGGACTGCTTCTTTTTCGCAGCGGTGCAGATAAAGTGAATCGTCTTCCGGCAGCCCGTAAAACTCCTGATGCAACCTGTGCCCGGACATCAAGGCACACCGGCCATTAAGCTGCGCCTCACCAAAAACAAAGGTAAGAATAGGGATGTAGAGGTCCACATCCATGATGCCGAGAATGTGCTGCTCTTTCCCAACGGCAAAAGGCAAGAGCTCCCGCAAAATTTCAGTTGAGTGGTATTGTTTGCGATCACTGCTGTAAAAAGGTTCCAGTCCAATATCTTCTGCCAGAACCCGGCACGGGACATGCAATATCCCCGGCAGGGACAAGGACAAAAAATCTGCGACATCGTACTTCATTGTGCCTATGGGAATGAGAACGATATTTTGCATCGGGCAGGAACTTACGGTTTTTTCAGATTGTATTTACTGATTTTATTATAAAGCGTCACCCTGTCTATCTGCAGAACGGATGCTGCCTTGCTTATATTCCATCCTGTCTGCTCGAGTACCTTCTTGATGTGTTTCCTCTGCAGGGATTCCAGCGAGTCGTCTGTTGTCGCTTCTTCTTCCGGGCGCGCATGAAAAAAGGGGAAGTCAGAAGGCCTGATTTCCTTTGCTTTGCAAACGACCACTGCGCGCTCAATGGCATTTTCCAGTTCCCTGACATTTCCGGGCCAGTCATAGTCTGCAAGAAGTTTCATGGCTGCTGGGCTTATCCTGGCAATGGGCTTATTCATCTGCGAGGTAAAAACGTTGAGAAAATTCTGGGCCAGAATCTCAATATCGCTCTTCCGCTCACGAAGCGGGGGAATCTCAATGACAAACACGTTCAGCCTGTAGAAGAGATCATTTCTGAACTCTCCCTTTTCCATGGCTGCTTCCAGGTCTTTGTTGGTTGCAGCGATTGTTCTGAAGTCCGCCTTGAGCTCCTTGCTGCCGCCAAGGCGAAAAAACTTTTTATCCTCCAGCACGCGCAAAAGTTCCATTTGTATCTTGGGGCTGATGTTGCCTATCTCATCAAGAAAAATGGTACCCCCGTCCGCCATTTCGAATTTGCCTTTCCGGGCATACTGGGCCCCGGTGAAAGCCCCTTTTTCATGCCCGAAAAGTTCGCTTTCAAGGATGGATTCGGGCAGCGCCCCGCAGTTGATGGTGACAATCGGCGCATAACGCCGCTTGCTGTTTGCATGGATAGCCCTGGCGACAAGCTCTTTCCCGGTGCCGCTCTCCCCGCGGATAAGAACCGTCGAGCCGGTATCGGCAACAGCCCTGATATCTTCCATCATCTTCTGGATGCCCGAACTCTCGCCGATGATTTCCTTCGAGGTATAAACAACGTCAATGGTTTTTTTGAGGCTGGCGGTTTCTTCCTTTAATTTCTTGCGCTCGATGATATTCCGCACCATGAGGGCAAGGTAATCAGGATCAAAAGGTTTTGATAAATAGTCATAGGCGCCGCTTTGCATGGCTTCTACCGCTGATTCAACAGATGCGAAGGCAGTAATAATTATGATCGTGCCGTCCGGTTGAATCTCCTTGATTTTTTTCTGCAGTTCAAGGCCGCTCATGCCGGGCATTTTTAAATCGAGAAAAAATATATCCCACTTATTTTCAGCAAGTTTGGCCAGGGCTTCCTTGCCGCTGGACGCCACGCCAACGGTATACCCTTCATCCTCAAACCAGGCTGTCAAAGAATGCCGCACCGAAAATTCATCATCAACTATGAGGATCCGCACATTCTCATTTGAGCTTCCTTTTGTCATGACACAGGCTCCAATAATTTGTTATTCCCCTAAAAACCCTCATCCATCAAACTTCCAGAAAATTACCCCCAAAAATCTTAACTGGCATGATGACATGTGTAAAATATCTCTACACCTAGTGTAGAATTTTTCAACATATTTTTTATCCTTTCCGTCAAAAAAGTCAGCTTTGGGGATCTCATCGTAAGAGATTCCCGTTTTCAGTTCAAGCCGGCTGAAAGATATTGTTTGTCAAAACAATAGGTTGTCCAATATCCGTTCAGCAGGCCACCGCAACTGGCATACTTGTTGCTATTTATGGAGGTGAATCAATATTCCATCGTCTCGTAAAAACTAAAAAAAATGTAGATTCGGCATTCTTTTTGGCACAACTACAGAATAAAGGAGAAACAAAATGGGCCCTAAAAAGAGCATTTTACTTGCCAGTATTCTTTTAGTCAGTGTGCTCGCTATCTCTTCAAATATACCTTCCGCCTCAGAGGTTCCTGGAGTAATTGAGCTGGACGGCATTGGTAATTTATACGGGCCGGTAACTTTTGATCATATTATGCATATGGACATCGCTTCCTGTGCAGCCTGCCATCATCACACAACCGGCATGCCGACAGAGGATGAAAAATGTGTGCAATGTCACGCGGACAGCTGCACATCATGCGAGGTAGCATGCATAGACTGCCATTCAGCCTGTCCCGGATGTGCTGAGAAGGTAAAAGAATCGCAACAATCACAACTGTTTCATATTGACACGGCCGGCTTGACAAGGGCCTACCACTTGATGTGTGTGGGATGTCACGAAAAAATGGATACGGTAACGGGCTGCCAAGACTGCCACCTGAAAAAGGAAGACAGTTTATGCAAGGATTAGGCGGAAATAGCGGTTTCTTCCGACTGATTATAAATTGGTCGCTTGGCTCTGCAATAATACTAAATAAAGGATAGAGGCATGAAAACTACCAGAAGAAAATTTCTGCAGTTAACCGGGGTGGCAGTCGGCGCTGGTCTTCTTATGGGGCCGAAAAGCACTTATGGGGCAATAGCTAAGAAGGATAATTCGCAGCACTATGCCATGCTGAATGACACCACCAGGTGCAATGGCTGCCAGGCCTGTGAACGGGCCTGTGCAGATAAAAACTGTTTTCCGCTGCCGGAGGCAAAACCCGAGATCGGGAGCCCAAGAAGCTCCGGCACTGAAGTGCTCACGGTTGTTAATGCTCATTCCACAAAAAATAAAGGGATAGTTTTCGCTAAAACTCAGTGTATGCACTGCGATCAACCCGCATGCGTTTCCGCCTGCCTGGTAAATGCTATGTATAAAACTGACGAGGGCCCGGTGATCTGGCGCGAAGACAAGTGCATGGGATGCCGTTACTGCATGATCGCCTGCCCCTATGACGTGCCAAAGTTTGAGTATGGCAGCCTGAACCCGAAAATCAGAAAATGTATAATGTGTTATGACCGTCTCACCGAAGGCCAGATGCCGGCATGCGCTGAAGCCTGCCCCCAGGAAGCAATCCTGTTCGGTAAAAGGCGAGAACTGCTGGATATTGCCAGAAAGCGAATCTACGACCGTCCCACTGAATATGTCCGCCATATTTATGGTGAACACGAGGTTGGCGGCACCAATATGCTCTACCTGGCAGGTGTTCCTTTTGAGCAGTTGGGGTTCAGAACCGACCTGGGCACCACTCCCTACCCGGAATATACCAAGACATTCCTGTATTCCGTTCCCCTGGCACTGTTGCTTGCACCGGCATTCATGCTGGGACTGCGCCATGCCACAAAGGGAAAAGGCGACAAGGACTAAGTTGAAACAATTCTTTATGGCGGCTGTTAAACAATAAAGGAGAATAAAAGTGAACACAACAGACACTTCAACACCAGCATACAGAAGGGTTGGGCAAGACCTGTGGGAATTTCTCCGGGAAGAACTCAAGCCCAAGGGCAAGCTGCTCACGCCATTTAATCTCATTTCAGGACCGATTATTCTTCTTGGTCTGGTTCTTATTATCCTGCGCTTTACTAAAGGGCTGGGCGCAACAACCAATCTCAGCCAGGAATTTCCCTGGGGAATCTGGATCGGCTTCGATGTTGTCACCGGCGTCGCCTTTGCTGCCGGTGCTTATATCGTGACCTTTATGGTTTATGTCCTGCGCATGGACAAATACCACTCCATTGTCCGGGCCACTGTCTTAAACGGATTTCTTGCATATGTCTTTTATGCCGGGGCCCTCACCCTCGACCTCGGGCGGCCGTGGAAGATAATCAACCCAATTATCGGCAACAGCTTTGGCGTGAGTTCTGTTCTTTTCCTTGTGGCCTGGCATTTCCTGCTTTACATGATGGCCCAGTTTATTGAATTTTCCCCTGCTGTCGCGGAATGGCTCGGGCTCAAAAAGTTGAGAAAAATACTGGGCTCTCTTACTGTAGGTGCAGTGATCTTCGGAATATGCCTTTCCATGCTGCATCAGTCAGGCCTGGGGGCACTGTTCCTGCTGGCTCCGGCAAAAATCCATCCTCTTTGGTACACGGAGTACATCCCGGTTCTTTTCATTGTTTCCAGCGTCTTCGCCGGGATGTCGATTGTCATCATTGAAGGCACCATCAGCCATCGTGCTTTCAGTCATCTGATAAGTACTAAAAACCATGCCGAACACATGGATATCATGGTGGGACTCAGCCGGCTGGCAGCTGCTGCCCTCTTTGTCTATTTCTTCATGAAAATCCTGGTGCTGGTCCACTCCATGCAATTTCATTTACTGATGACGCCCATGGGGTACCTTTACCTGGTTGAGGTCATAGGGTTTGTGGTTCTGCCGTTTCTGATCTTTGTAACAGGCGCAAAAAACCGCAACCGGAAACTATTGCTGAGCGGGGCTATCATCAGTGCTGTGGGTATAATTTTGAACCGTCTCAATGTCTCTGTTATAGCATTTAAATGGTACGCACCCGGGCATTACGTGCCTTCATGGATTGAAATTGTCATCACCCTGGCTGTTGTCTTTGGTGAAATCTGGGCTTTCCGCTGGGTAGCCAACAGGATGCCGGTGTTCTCCGAATCACCCCGGTGGGTGAAAACTCTGGACGATGAAGTTAAGCAAACTCTACCGGCTGGCGCAGTCGTGCAACCAGTAAAAAAATAGAAAAGCTTTCATTGAGCTGACACAAAATTTTCGAGGAGGAAGCACAATGGGTAACTTAGCCATATATGCAACAAAAGGATTTGAGTATCTGCTAATCCTGGGATTTCTGGCATTATTCACCGCCTTTTATCTCTACTTCACTTCGCAGAGGTTTGAGAAGGTCACTGCTGCCATCAGCTCAAGCGTCGATCAACTGGTCGACTGGTTCAGGGTCCCTGAAAACATCCTGTATCATCAGGGGCACACCTGGATCAGACCTGAAAAGTCGTCACCTGGCTTAGTAAGGGTCGGCATGGATGATTTTGCGCTGAAAATGGCAGGTCCAATGAGGCTCAGGAACAATCCGACTGTGGGAGCCATCATCAGGCAGGGGGAAAAGAGCTGGAGTCTGCAGGATGGCGAAAAATCCGTTGATATGCTTGCCCCTATAAGCGGAGAAGTGGTCGAAGTCAATATTGCCTTACTGGCAGAACTTGAAAAAACTGGCAATAATATTGAAGCGTTGGACGCCGATCCTTATGGCAAAGGGTGGCTGCTTAAAGTCATTCCCGAGAATTTTGAGCGGGAGCGTAAAGGCTTGCTGTCCGGTGATTTAGCCAAAAAATGGATGGAGGAAGTAGTAAAGCAGCTGCGCCAGAGGATAAACCCGGAACTTGGTGCTGTCATGCAGGACGGCGGTATCCCGGTTGCCGGAATGGCAAAGAATATCGATGCGGAGGAATGGGACTTGCTCCTGAGGGAGTTTTTCCTGACTTGACAGCATGCTGCCAAATGCCCCAAGCCGATGTAAATGAGTGCAAGTTTGCCACAAATTGCGTGGTTTGGCAGTGCTGGACATCAAACCTGCATGCAGCAAAGGGGGAGAAAAAATGATCTTGGAAAAGAAGCTATTCGAAAGAATACCGGAACGGCTTACTGGGTGCAGAAAGATCGTTCCTGATGGGGAACAGGAATGTGTCTGGGCCGAGGCCGGTGTCATACCTTACAAGTTATGCGATTTGGGTTTTGATTGTATCAACTGCTCATTTGATATTGTCATGCGTGGGGGAAAAGAGTTGATCCCCAAGAGGGTCCTTTGCACAGGCGGGAAAATATGCACCCACCGCTTTTACTCGCACTGCCACACCTGGGCAAAGGTCGAAGAAAATGCCTTTGTGCGCATCGGATTAGATGATTTCGGGCAGAATATCCTGGGGCCGATCGAGAAGATATGCCTGCCACTACGCGATGAAAAGATTGGCAAGAAGAGCATACGGCTTAAGGCGAGAGGCCTTAATATCCCCTTGATGCCACCTGTGGAAGGCTATGTGGAAAAAGTCAATGAAGATCTTATCAACCAGCCGCAATTGGCAAATACGTCCCCATATGAAAACGGCTGGTTAGTGCTGCTGCGCCCAACGAGACTGGTGAAAAACCTCAAGAAGCTGTTTTACGGCGCCGCTGCCATACAGTGGTTTGAAGTCGAAATGTACAGGCTGGCTGCTTTGATTACCACCGAAATAAATCGTAAAGTGGACAAACAGCTAGGTATAACACTTCCCGACGGGGGTCTGCCGGATTTTGATATGCTGAACGAACTGCCACAGAGCATAACTAAAAGGGTCATGGAACAATGCTTTCTCTATTGCCATACCCATGACACATTTAAAGAATAACTTACCCAGTGGACTAAATGACTTGAACCTGCAGTGCTGAAAAATTCAACACACTGCTTAATTACTCAACAGCCTGCCTCATATAAATGATGTCATTACTGGCTGACTCTGTGCATTATAAAAATAAAAAATAAATTATTTCAACAGGTTAATAGAAATATTCTAATAATTCATCCCTTTGCAGAAATTTGGCACACATATTGTATTTATTAAAGTGAAAGCAAATTAAATCGAAAACCGCAGATCTTGATTCAGGTCACAAAGGGGCGACCTGGAAACATCAAAAAGGATACACCGCCGGATAAAAGACTTAAAGGAGGCCAGTCATGATTGATCAAATAATTATAATGCTTACACAGGGTGTAGTCGGATGGGGTGTTTTGGGAGCGATCGGATTAATCGCCACAGTATTTGCGGTGTATTATATCTCCTTTGCAATCTATCTTATTGTTGCTTCAATCTATTCAGGCGCCAAACTGATTCCAGAGAGCTACAGGATCTGGCGTGCAGACCTGGCCGCCACATACGATCCCGCCTGGGGTGGTGCCGAGCTTGGAGTTACCATGCCTGATGGCGGTGAACCAATTGAGGAGGAAAAAAAGGCAGAGGAAAAAGAAGCTTAAATGGCTGTCTAAAGGAGTAAATGAATATGGCAGGGCGACAAAACCCTGCCTTTATTTTTGTTTTCCCTCGACTTGATTTATCCGGGGTTCACATATTGTATAAGCCGCACAATGTATTACGGCTCTTTTTTACTGATTTAAACAGAGGGGTGCACTTATGGGTGAAAAATGTGATTGGCCATGTTGGGAAATTATGAATTGTGATGAATCCAAAAAATGTCCTGCCAAAGATCGGCCCGGGACACCCTGCTGGGAAATAGCAAGAGAAATGAGTGATTACAGGTATATTTTACAAATATGCACGGACTGTATAGTACATGTGCTCAAAGGAGAAAAAACTGTTCTCAACAAAAATGAGATACAGTCCATAATGGTCACAAAAGCAAACGGTGTCCTTACACGTGAAGATTGTCTCTTAA
>Ga0210109_1000005_pt1 | contig 46177 bp, 38 predicted proteins | sample China_Bullhead_C_FD_184857 | JGI IMG/M metagenome (GOLD analysis project Ga0210109, IMG submission 184857) | Wetland microbial communities from San Francisco Bay, California, USA, that impact long-term carbon sequestration -... | ecosystem: Environmental > Aquatic > Marine > Wetlands ...
ACAGAATGATAACTGCGGAATTTGAGTGAATTATCAAAATGCAAACAAGGCAAATAAGTTAAATGAATTAATTTTATAATACGGTTACAATCAACCCCCGTCGGCGTAAAGCTGGCGGGGGTTTTTTATTGTGTCGCAAAAATATAGCGGAGTATACACATGCAGATAACGGAACACATTCATGCCCAGATACCCTTTCTGGTTCCTGTTGGACCGGAGAAGGAACTCCAGCGCTTTGTTTGTGTTTACCTCATTTCAGGCTACAGGATTGGTGCGCTGTTTTTTGGTATTTTTGTGTCATTTGTTTTGTCTTTATTTACTTTAAGACTTTCAATGACCGCTATATCTCTACAGTCGTGAATCATTCCTAAATTTTCAAGATTGTCAGTGGATTTGTTGGGTCACATTTCGTCTACCAAAACCATAGATGTTGGCAAGCTATATAGGCTTTTGATCTGCAAATCTGTCTAATTCTCCGCATACAGGTATCAGGTCTTAATACAAGGAATTTAGAAGCCTATTTTCAGGTGTTTCCCCAATAGTTTTATCTGTTTTTCTCATGTATATTTACCGGTCATTGTTTTTACGGTCATTTCGGAAACACGAAAAGACAAAAAAGGGGTAGCCCCTATGAATCTGTCCAGATATTTCATTGTTACTGTCATTTTGCTTGTTGCTTCTCTTGTCGTTCTCTCAAATACATGTCTGGGGGAAGAAAAGAAAGCACCAGCCCAAAAGTCCAAAAGGCCTCCTCTGCTGGTCACCACCGTCGTAGTGGAGGAAGGTGCCATCCAGAAGATGTCCGACTTTGTCGGTACTACCTACTTTGCCAGGATCTCCGAGGTGGCAACCGATCTTGAAGGACTGGTCACCAGGATCAACTTTGATGAAGGCGATAGTGTCAAAAAGGGAGATGAACTGGTACAGCTTGACTCACAAATACTGGAGGCCGAAATTGCCGGGGCCTGGGCCGCCTTTGAGCAGAACCAGGTTGATCTTGAGAACGCCCGGCGCGATTTTGAGAGGATCGACGGCCTGTTCAAGGAAGGTTCCATCTCGGAAACCGACCATGACTCATACCGATCCCAAAAATTGCGTTTGGAAAAACTTTCCGCAGAATTACAGTCCAGGCATGACAAGCTGCTCATCTCTAAAGACAAGAAGAGTATAAAAGCGCCGTTTGGCGGCATTGTGGTCCTGCAGCCGATTGAGGTAGGCGAATGGGTTGCCAAGGGCGGTAATGTAATTGTTATTGCCGACGACTCAGTGATGGAAGTTGAGGTTGATGTTCCCATAGGTGTCCTCGAAAACCTGAAAAAGGGTAGAGTGGTACGAATTCGGGTTAATAAGCGGGACTATGACGGCACCTTTACATCCTTCATACCAAGAGGCGATACTGCCACGCGCACATTTACCGCCAAGTTCAGCTTGCAGAATCCCAATGGTATTGTCGAAGGGCTCGAGGCGTTTGTGTCGCTGCCGGATGGTGGTGAGACCACCGGGCTGCTGGTACCCAGGGATGCGGTTGTGGATAAATACGGCAAGACCATGGTTTTCCGGGTTTTAGACAGCAAGGCTGTCGAGGTGCCGGTGCAGGTGAAAGGCTACGTTGGGCTGCAGGCCGTGGTGACTGGTTCGGGCCTTGAAGCGGGCCAGGAGATCGTGGTTAAAGGCTGCAAAAGAGTTGAAGACGGGATGTCCTTACAGTTCAGGTAGACCACACCATGGATATCATCCGTTATTCCATAGAAAAACCGGTCACCGTTATCTCGGTGATTATCATCGTTCTGCTATTCGGCCTGATCAGCTTGAAACGGTTGCCGTTTCAGCTGAGTCCCACGGTCATCGAGCCGGAGATCAAGGTAACCACCACCTGGCGGGGTGCCACCCCTTACGAAATCGAGCGTGAAATTATCGAAGAACAGGAAAACACTCTGAAGGGCCTCCCCAACCTGGAGGAAATGGAAAGTGAATCCATGAACGGCATGGGTACGGTGACCCTGCGCTTCAAGGTAGGCACCAATGTCGAGGAGGTGCTGACCAGGGTATCCAACAAGCTCAACGAAGTGCCTTCCTATCCAAATGATGTGGACAAGCCGGTGGTCAATGCCTCGGGCGCCTCAACTTCTCCGGTTGTCTGGATCATCCTCAAGACCATGGACTCCAACCCCAGGCATGTGGAAACCTACCGCACCTTTTTTGAGGAAGAGGTGCGCCAGCATCTTGAGCGGGTGAAGGGCGTTTCCGACCTGTTCATCGGTGCCGGCACGGAGCAGGAGATGCACGTGGTGGTCAAGCCTGACCGTTTGGCGGCCCTGGGATTGACGGTCTATGACTTGATCTCTAATCTGCAGAATGAGAATATTAATATTTCGGCCGGGACCCTTGAAGTTGGCAGGCAAAAATACAGGATCAGGACCAAGGCAGAATTCAACTCGGCTGAAGATATCCGCAACGTTGTGCTGCGCTCCGACGGTCAGAAGAGGGTGCTGCTCCGGGACGTTGCAGATGTTGATTTCGGCTATGCGAAACCAAACGGTGTGGTTCTGCATAACGGCACCGGCGGCATGGCAGTTGGCATCCGACCCGAACCGGGCACCAATATTCTGGAAATGACCGATCAGCTGGAAGAGACTGTCAAGTGGCTGAACGAGACCAAGCTGAAGCCCAATAAGCTCTATTTTCACTGGCTTTATGACCAGCGATTCTATATCGGCGGTGCTATCAAGTTAATCAAGCAGAACATAGTCTTCGGCGGACTGCTGGCCGTGGCTGTACTCATGCTCTTTCTGCGGAGCCTTCGGGCCACGGCCGTGGTGGCACTGGCCATTCCGATCAGCATTGTCGGTACCTTTACAGTACTTGATATCATGGGCCGTAACCTGAATGTCATCAGCCTGGCCGGTATCGCCTTTGCTGTGGGTATGCTGGTAGACAACGCCATCGTGGTCATCGAGAATATCGACCGACACCGCAAGACAGGCAAGTCTGCCTACGATGCTGCCCTGGATGGCACCAAGGAGGTATGGGGGGCGGTCTTGGCCTCCACCGTGACAACGGTTGCTGTATTCCTGCCCATTGTTTTTATTCATGAGGAGGCGGGCCAGCTCTTCCGTGATATTGCTATAGCCGTTGTCACCGCCGTATCACTCAGCCTCTTTGTGTCGGTTTCTGTCATCCCCATGTTCTCCAACAAGTTCTTTGGTGTAGCGTCTTCAAAAAAATTGCATTCCAAAAGCATCCTTGTGAGTTCAGGCAACTGGCTGGCTGAGCAAATCATGAACCTGGTATCCATGGCCATACGCAACTGGAAGACGAGGCTGACCACTATCTGCTTACTTACCGGGTTGGCTTTTTTTACGGTTTGGGCCCTATTGCCAAAGATGGAATATCTGCCCCAGGGTAACCGCAACTTCGTGCTCTCCATCCTTGCTCCACCTCCAGGACTCTCCAACCAGGAACTCCTGGAGATAGGCAACTATTTTACCGAAATTGCAAGACCTCATCTCGGTAAGGACGTCAACGGCATGCCGGGTATTGCCGACATGTTCTATATCGGCCGCGAAGGTTTCAACATAGTCGGTGCCTTGAGTACTCACTGGGACCGGGCCGGTGAATTACGGCCTTTATTCAACCGGATGATCTATTCGATCCCGGGCATGTACGGTGTCAGTTTGCAGCCTGGTATTTTTTCACGACGCATCGGTACCGGCAGAAGCGTAGAGCTTGATATAAGCGGTGACGATCTGGAGCTTATCGTAGCCGCAGCCACCAGGCTTTTTGAAAAAATACGTGACGATATTGACGACACCCAGGTCCGGCCTGTGCCTTCCATCGAACTTTCCTACCCTGAGGCGCAGATCATCCCTGACAGGGAACGGCTGAAGACCAATGGTATGACCTCCCGTGAACTGGGGTTGGCCTTGGACGTGCTGATGGACGGAACCTATGTGGGCGATTTTAAACAGGAGGGTAAGAAGAAGATTGACCTGATCATCAAGTCCGCGGATGCGGGCATTGCAACCCCGGAAGATCTCTATCACTCCCTGCTGTCAACCCCGAAAGGTCAGATGGTGCCGGTCTCCAGCCTGGCCAGACTTGAGCATACAGCAGGTATGACCCAGATCCGCCACCTGGAACGAAAAAGGACAGTCACCCTGCAGATCACCCCGCCTGATGACATGGCCCTGCAGGAGGCCCTGGAGATAATCGAGCAGGAGATCATTCCGGCAGTCAGGGCCGAAGGGTTATTCAAGGAATTGGAGGTGGGCATCAGCGGTGCTGCGGACAAGCTCATCGAAACCCGCAACGTTCTGCAGTGGAATTTTGTACTGGCGGCACTCATCGCCTACCTGCTGATGGCCTCATTATTCAGCAACTTCATTTATCCACTGATCATCATGTTGACTATCCCGCTGGCTGGAGCCGGAGGATTCATCGGTTTGAAGCTCTTGAATATTTTTCTGGTACAGCAGCCCATGGATGTGCTTACCATGCTGGGATTTGTCATCCTGATCGGCGTGGTGGTCAACAATGCTATTCTTATCGTGCACCAGGCCTTGAACAATTTCCACAATCGGGGCATGACCCACCATGATGCGGTGCTGGACTCAACCCGCAGCAGGTTGCGTCCTATTTACATGAGTGCTACCACCAGCATATTCGGCATGATGCCCCTTGTCCTGGTGCAGGGTGCCGGCTCGGAGATGTACCGGGGCCTGGGAAGCGTGCTCCTGGGTGGGTTAGCTGTGTCAACGGTATGTACAGTCTTTGTGATCCCTGCCATCCTGATGTTTGTGATCCCCATGGAGAAAAGGCGTGAGCACAAGTCAGAAAAAACCTGATATGAACCGTCCTTATGAGTTCAAGGAAAAGGTCGGGAAATCACTGGGTAGGTTCGGCATAACGATTATAAGATTCCGTAACCTTATGCTGCTCCTCATTTTGCTGGGCGTCGGGCTGTTGAGTTACAATATCCCGAAACTCAGCATTGCCACCAGCCTGGAGAGTTCGTTCAAGGGGCATAACCAGGCAATCCAGGACTACCATGAATTCAGGGACTTGTTCGGCAGGGATGACAAGATTGTCATCCTGATCAACTCGGAGGATATTTTCAGTCCGCATTTCCTTGCCAGGCTCAAAGAGTTCCACCAGGATCTGGAGAACACCCTGCCCATGGTCAGTGAGGTAGATTCACTGATAAACGCCAAGTACATAGAGGGGAAAGAGGGAGTCCTGCAGGTTAATAATTTCATGGAGGAGTTGCCTCAGTCAAAGGAACAGGCAGAAACACTCAGGCAGAAGGCCTTGTCTTATCCACTGTACAGGAATTCCTATCTATCCCAGAACGGCGATGCCTTGATCATGGTCGTCAAGACCCAGGCAGTCTCGGCCCTGACCGAAGACGGAAAGAGGATAAGGAACCATGGCCGAGGCTTTGGGGGAGAAGAGGTGATTCCTACGGATACGCCTCTTAAATCAATATCTCAGGTTGAAAACATTGCCGTACTGGGTATCATCGAAACAGTCATTAAGCAGTATAATGCCGAGAACTTCAGTATCGTGTTCAGCGGCACGCCTGCCTATCAATTTCATGTAGAGCCGAAGATCCGGAAGAGCATGATTTATTTATCGATCATGGTCCTGTCGCTGACCTTTTTCTTCATGGCCGTTCTCTTCGGCCGGGTGTCCGGGATATTTATGCCTCAGTTCGTGGTGCTCATGTCGCTTGCCGCCACCCTGGGTCTCATGGCCCTGACAGGGGTGCCCTTTACCCTGACCTCTTCAATGCTGCCATCCATCATACTCTCCGTGGGACTGACGCCGCCCATCCATTTTATGGTAGTTTTTTTCAAGTACCAGAAAAAGGTGGGCCGTCTGCGGGCCGTCATCCGTACCCTGGAACATTCCGGGCTGCCCATTATAATGACAGGCCTGACCACCATTATCGGTTTGCTGTCCTTTTCCTTCACCGATATTGCACCGATAGCAGACCTGGGAATTTTTGCGGCCATCGGCATCGGCATATGCCTGTTGCTGACCCTGGTCTTTCTACCGGCCTTGCTGGCCCTGCTCAAGATCCTGCCTGGAAGTGAACGCGAAAAGCTCTACGAGACATCGACCTACAACCGGATGCTTATCTGGATGGGACGCACTGGCATTCGCCACGCTCACGACATCTATATCCTGTCATTTATTGTTTTCATCGCCATCCTGCCGGGTTTCTTCAAGTTCAATTTCTCTCATAACATGCTGCATTATTTTGACGAGGAGGAAAGATTCATCCAGGAAACCAGGCTTATTGAGGATGAGACAAGTGGTTTCAGGGCTTTGGAGGTAGTCGTTGATACAGGTGAAAAAAACGGCATCCTGGACCGGAAATTTCTCTACAACCTGGAGCAGCTTGAGGACTATGCCCTTGAACAGAACAATATTTCCGGCCGGCCCTATACCGGCAAGATCACTTCCATACTTGATATTGTCAAGGAAACCAACCAGGCCTGGCACGGTGGCGACAGGGTATACCATACAATCCCGCCGGATGACTTCCTTGTTGAAAAACAGTTGACCGAGTTCAGGCAGATTAGTCCCGACTACCTTAGAAACTTTACAGATCAGGACTTCAGCCTGGCACGCTTCACTGCCATGATGTACTGGAAGGATGCGGCCATGGATGTAGATTTTGTCAAGCAGCTCAAGGAGTATGCTGCAGAGCTTTTTGGCGGCTCTGCCAGGGTGCTTGTCACCGGCGCAGTGTCGATCGGCTCCAGGGTGATAGACTCGATGATGAGCAACCTGGCAATCGGCTACTTTACCGCCTTTTTCATCATAACTCTGTTCATGATAATTGCGGTGGGTGACCTGAAACTAGGGTTGGTGGCCATGATCCCCAACCTCTTTCCGATTATAGCCGGGTTGGGTCTCATGGGTCTTATGGGTATTCCGCTCAATACCTATAACCTGATCGGCGGCAGCATCGTGATCGGTGTGGCAGTGGACGACACCATTCATTTTTTTCATAATTTTCGACATTACTTTAAGAAAACCGGGGACGTGGAAACTGCGGTGGTGGAGACCCTGCGTTCAGCAGGCCGGGCTCTGATCACCACGACCCTTATCCTGGTCAGCTGTTTCTGGCTGCGGCTCTTCAGCTCCCTGAAGGTGATCAGCGACTTCGGCCTGATCGTCGGCTTCTCCCTGCTGGTTGCCTTTCTGGCCGACGTTATGCTGGCTCCTGCGCTGCTTAATTACCTGTATGGTTCCAAGGCAGGGAAAGAGCAACAGGCTGCCGCAGGCAGCAGTTCAAAGGAGGCGGCATGAAAAAACTGCCGCTTAAATTCCGGGATTCGCTGATCTTTCTTGGCCTGCTGATCATTGTGCCGAGCTGTATCTACTTTATCTCTATGAATTTTGGGGACCAGCGGGTCCATATAGAAAAGAAGCAGTGGAATCCTGCCGAGGCGGCAGATTATGGCATTGATCCTCAGCTTCTCAAAAAGGCATCGGAATATATTGAAACCAGGCTGCCCATGGCCCGGGGTATGGTGATCATCAGAAACGGTAAAACCGTACATGAGAAATATTACTGGAAGGGCGGACCCAAGGAAATTGATTATCTCCATTCTCTCAACGGACCAATAATGCATGCCTTGATTGGTATCGCCATGGAAAAACAGTTGCTTTCAGGGCCGGACCAGACGCTAAAAGATTTTTTCCCGGATTCTTTCCAGAAGGATGAAAACCTGACAATTACGGACCTGCTTCGGATCCAGACCTCGCTCATCTGGGGTGAGGGTGGACCTGACTACTGGGAACTGTTTTTTTCCAGCGATCGGATCAGTGCATCAATACAGGCTCTTTTTTCAGAAAGAGGTGAACCAAATTCCGCAGCTAATTTTGCAGTCAATTTTTTGCTGGCAGAGATCATAAGGATTGCATCCTCAAAAAGTGTTTTCGAGTTTGCCGACCAGTATCTCTTTGCTCCATTGGGTATCACCACCCTGTCGGAGATAAAAGAAAAGGACGGTCTCTTGGACCCGTTTATAGGTTTTGAACTGCGTACTCTGGACCTGGCCAAGTTCGGCTACCTGGTTCTGAAGAACGGGGTGTGGCAGGATAAACGGATTATTCCTGCTGGCTGGATCGAGATGATAACGAAGGAGTTTCGTTCCGGCTCTTGGGGTGGCTGGCATTCGGATAAAATTGGCAAGACTGAAACCATCATGGCCATGGGAGAGGGGGGGCAGTATATTGTTCTGGCCCCAGGGCTTGATATGCTGGTAGCGGTTTCCTCCCAAGGGCTGTTTCCCCTGTCCGAAAACAGCGGCTACAAACAACTGTTTCAGCTGATCTTTCAAGTCAGTGATGAACAACTGGTTCAGCAGCAAGCCGCAATTGATCCCGGGGAACGTCCATATTACGAGCCGAATTTCATTTATGCCACAGAGGTGCCTGAAGAGATTCGGCGGTTTTTTCAGAATCTGGCAGAGGACATTGCCACCCAGGATATAAACAGGATCCTCTATCATTATGCCAAAGGCTATGAGACTAAAGATGCCAATATGGGCTGGCTGGATGATCTATTTTTAAAAGATGAAGACTACCAGTCCATGTACGGCTTTTGGCGCAAGATATTTTACGGCGGTAGCGGTGACCTGGAGTTTGTACATATTGAAAAAATTCGCATTGACGGCAACAGGGCCTACCTGAGAGGGTCTCTTAAATATTCGTATGCCAACATGAATGAAGGTTCCTTTGGATGGTTTCCGCTGGAGAATCTTATCAAGCTGAGGGGGCGCTGGCTGTGGTTCGGGTCACCGTCTTATGGTGCCGTCCTTGACCGGGATGAGTATTTTGATGCCGAGATTTCAGAGGGTCTCGATAACTTTATTGATGAATGCGGCTTGGCCTTGACCGGTGCACCCGGCAAGAAAGAGGCAATCTGCTTTAGCGAAGGTTTTCTGCAGAACGGTCTGCAGCAAGAGCAGATTCAAAAGTTGCTTCAGCCTTTATTGAGCAAGGATCATGCGGCTGAGGTTCATATAACCAGCGCAGCGGAATCAGGAGTGGAGGCTCTGCTTGAAGGTTATATTGAAAACAGCCTGATTGGAACTATCAGGCTGCCGCCGGGCATCAAGATTGTAAAGCAGGATAACAGGTGGAAGTGGTTAGGCAATGGTGTTGAATAACATGAAAGCATTTTTTAAAAATATATATACCTGGCTCATATTGGTTTTCCTGGTTTGTGTAATATTGCTTGGGGTTGCTGCCATGAACCGCACCGAAGATCGGGACAAAAGGACCGAAAACGGCGAGCATTTTTTCCTGACTTTTACACCGAGTACCATCAGCCAGATCTATCGGGATGACTGGCGCATCCGGCCCAGGAAGATCTCTGGGGATCTCACCCTGCCGCCTGGTGAAGGACCGTTTCCTGCCGTGATCATTTATCATGGGCATTATCATCCTGATGATCTCAAACCCTGGTTTAATAAGCTTGTACCGAGGTTTCTTGAGCAGGGAATAGCCACTTTTGTTATAGACAGTTTCACCGGCAGAAAAATAATGAACACCGCTTTTTTTGAAGCACGGTTGTCAAGGGCAGCCAGGTTGACAGATGTTTTTCAGGCTCTCAACATGCTGGCCAAGCTGGATGAAATTGATGAAGAAAGGATAGGCATAAACGGTTACTCGGTGGGCGGCACCACGGCTATGCTGGCCGCTGAACTTCGATTGAACGAGACCAGCCTGGCCCGGGGCAGGAGATTTGCTGCTTTGCTGCCGGTATACCCGAGTTGCCAGGTCCGTTACCGCAACCATGAACTGACCGGTGCCCCGATGCTTTTGCTGGTGGCAGAGAATGATGATTATTCAGCATCAACATTCTGCGAGGAATACGTAAAGGAGATGTCCACAGCAGGACATGCCGTGAACATAAAGAAATACGGCAACATCCAGCATGGCTGGATAAACGACAAGGCTTCTACTGACTGTGAAGATTGCATGACTTTCAGGGATTGCGGCTTTATGCATATCGAGGATAACGGCCATGAGTCGGCCCTCAATGGCGAGGTAACCACCCTGTTCGGCTGGAGGGAATATGTGGAAACAGTTTATCGCGACTGCGGTACAATCGGTGTGATTTTCCGTTCCAACCTGGAAGCCCAGCAGGATACACTCGATACAACGGTTACTTTCTTTAAAGAAAACCTGCGTCCTTAAGACGGAAGATGAAAATTAACATAACTGCTGTCAGTTCAAGGTTGTGAATCATTTCTGAAGTATCAAGATTGCCAGTGGATATATTGAGTCAGATTTTGTATTACAAAACTCAAGATTGTGGCAAGCAATCTGTTCTGTTTAAAAAGTTTAGAGTTGATAGAAGTGTTAAGTGGCGGTTTTTTGTCATTACATTTGATCCAGTTCTTTTTTAATCGCTAATTCACACATTTTTGATATTTTTGCCGCAGTGCGATTTTCTCTTTCAATGGGATCCAAAACAGAGTAAGTCAGTTTTTCTCCAACACCCATCGGAAATCTTTGCAAAAGATAATTTCCATTAACAGCGAATGGAATAATCGCAGCAGATGGTGATGTTTTCAATAAAGTCGCCAACCCACTAACTTTAAAAGCTTTTACTTTTCCGTCCCTGCTTCGGGTTCCTTCCGGGAAAATGCATGCAGAGTAATTGTTTGCTTCTATTTGCCTGCCTAATTTTATAATTTCCTTTATGGCCTGGGAACTATTTTTTCTGTCAATTAGGGCTGATCCTCCTTTGCGAAGATTATATGAAATGCTGGGGATTCCTTTTCCCAACTGAATTTTGGAGATGAATTTTGGGTAGTGTTTTCTGAATCCCCACACAACCGGTGGAATATCATATTGGCTTTGATGGTTGGAAACAATGATTAATGGGCGGTTTTGGGGCAGCTTTTCAAACCCTTTGAATTCCACCCTTGAACCAAGAATAATCAAACTTTTAATGATGAGATAGCTCATAATTTCTGCTGCCCGTTTTTGCGCAGGGTATCCCCACATATTCCAGCAAACCACTTGAATTGGATGAAAAATTCCTATAAGGAGTCCAAAAACAAGTAAATAAATCGGCGAAAGAATGTATCCGAATATTTTTTTCATACCACCTGCAATATTGTATAAAAAATCTGCAAAGTAAATAGTGTTGAATGGTCGCGCTCATTCAGATTAAATGTATACTACAAAGTAATTGTTAGCTAAAGACTAAGATAAAATGCAAGACACTTCAATGTGGCAGACAGTATAAGTCTGAACTGCTGATATTTTCAAAAAAACGGAAGAAGTGGTTAGTCAAGATTGCCTTCAGGCATGGCAACCAGGAAGTTAAATCGAAAAAGTTTCTATTGTGGCAAGATGCATTTACTAATTAAAGCAGTAGCTGCAGCCACAGATCTCAACAAGATAGCCAGGTTGCCAGTTATATTGTTCGTGAGTTATAGTATAAATGATGGCTTTGGTATTAAATTATGGGCTAAGGGTCTGAAGATGAAAAGAATAACACGGCAGGCTATCGCAACCAGAGAAAATTCGGTAAAGTTCTCTCACGGAGTTCCTTCAGGAGGTACACATGCATAAACTATCCTTACTCGGCATTTTGGCTGTAATGCTATTGACCCTATCCTGCAACGGGAGTGATCCGCAACCTGTCATTGTGGCCGATATCTTCAGCGACCAAGCAACGGATGGGGATATTGCCTTTGATCCTGTTCTGCAATCCTTTACTATCACTAACGGGCCTGAAACGCTGTTTTTTGGTATTGACGATAGTGACCAAAACCTCCCGGAATACCGTGCTTTCCTGGATTTTCCACTCGACGGTTCCACCGGTGGGGAAGTTATCCCTATAAACGCTAGAATAGTTTCCGCAACCCTGGAAGTATTTATTAACGAAGTGAGTTTTGCCCCCATTGTCCCCACTTTGCTCGATCTTGTTTCATATCCTATTAACGGGTTGCGGGTGGAAGATTTCGATTCTTTTCCACTAATGTCTCAATCGCTGGATTTTTTTGCTGCGGATCTGGGAACTATTGTGTCGATTGACGTTACGCCGTTGATGCAGGAAGCGCAGCGCCTCGGTGTACCGGATTTTCAGGTGCGATTTGTGCTCGATTTCGAAACTGATGTGGGGTTTGTGGGCATTGAGGATCTTCCTTTCGACCCCAGCACGGCTCCGCTACTGACAGTGCGCTACGTTCCTCGTTAACCTTTGCTTGGCCGGCAATGTAATATCCGGCTTAGCTCTTTGCAGCAATAACCGGCAGCAGGACAGTCACCTTCGTGTATTCCCCGTAACTGCTTTTAAAAATAAGTTTACCCTCATGATCCGTTATAATTCCATGGCTGATGGCAAGGCCCAGGCCTGTTCCGATTCCTGAAGGCTTGGTAGAGAAAAAGGGGTTATATATCTTGTCGATAATTGAAGGTGGAATGCCTGTACCATAATCCAGGAAGGTTATTTCAACGTAATCTTGATCATCAATTGTTTCCTCTATGCCATGGATGACAAAGTTTTTCTTTGGGTGGGCCTTGGGGTGTTTCTGGTTGAGGGCGTAGCGGGCATTGTTGATTATATTTAAGAATACCTGCTCCACCTGCTGAAAATCAGCAAGTACTTTATTGAGGCCTTTTGGGAAATCTATCGTCAGATTGATACCGTCTTTTATGATCTGTGCCTCAGTAAGGGCCAGGACTTCATCGAGAACATCGCGTGTATCGACTGGTTCCTTTTCCTTTTCATTCCCGCGGGCAAATGAAAGCAGGCTGCTGACAATGCTTGCAACACGATCACCTTCCTTAATTATCAGTTCAGGAATTTCTTCAGCAGGAATTTCACCCTTTTTCACTTCATCAATCATGATTTGGGCAAAGTTAATTATGCTGTTTATCGGGTTGTTGATTTCGTGGGCAACGCCTGCTGCCAATTCACCTATTGAAGCCAGGTGCCCGGCACGTAATGTTTCAGTTTGCATGGTAATATCCTGGGCAACGCAGACAATACCCTCAAACTTGCCTTCTTCATTATAAATGACTGAAGCGGTGAAAAGCATACGGATTTTTTCACCGTATTTGGACATGTAGGTTGTTTCCACATTGCGTGTGAAGCCCTTATTGATAAGATCATCAAGACCGATGCCACTGTAATATCCTTCAGCAAAAATCATTGCAAATGGCTTGCCTATCAATTCTTCTTTCGTAAAACCGAGCAAGTCATAGGTGGCCTGGTTGGCAGCCCTGATCGTCTGGTCTTTATTGACGACCAGGAGAGAATTACTCATGGAGCGTATTATGTTGTCGGTGTAAGCTTTTGCAGTCAGGAGTTCCTGCCTGGATTTTTTCAATTTTTCAGCCATGGTATTGAATGCTGCAGCGAGCTGGCCGATCTCGTCCTTTGAATGAACATTGACCCGATGGGTCAAATCGCCTTCAGCAAGACGATTGGTGCCGTCAACAAGCTGCTTTATCGGTTTTCCCAGGGCCCGCGCCATGAAATAGGCGTTAATGATGGTTGCAAGAATAGCTATAAATAAGACAAGGGTCAGCATCTTCTGGGAAAATGTTGAAATTTCAAGGATCGCATTATTTTTTTCTTCTATTCTTCTGCCGACATAGGCTGCCGCCTCTCGTCCAAGAGAGGCTATCCGGTCTGCTTCCCGTACGGCAATATCTTCCATTTCTCGGGCCGATGATCCGCCCCGGTAACCTTCCTGCACCTCTGTTTCGAAGGCATAGATGGCCTGCTTGAATCTTTGCGCGGCGCGGATGATTTCATCTATATTGGCCAGCTCATCCTGGTCAGTTGCGAGCACCTCGATTTGTTTAATTTCACTCATAGCCTTGTTGACCATTAGATCAACCGAGGCAACAACATCAGTGCGCCCGAGTCTGTAGTCATAAAGACTGTCTTTAGCATGGGCGATGATTTCCGCAACATCGTACCAGCGCCGCAACTTGACCTGATCGACTGTGATTATTGCCGTGAGACGTTCCGAACTGTCGGACATGGAGATATACGCAAAAACACTCTCAATGACAATGATCACGAGCAGTATGAAAAGGCCCAGATTTCTGGCGGTGCGGAACGAAAAGTTCATTGCGTGTATGCGGTTATCAACAATGGTTGCGGTTAATGGGGGTAGTTATATAGATCTATTCCCAGCTCTTTTACCATTTTATAAAGGATGTGATAATCATTATCACTCGTTTCAATAAATTTGCGAGCCCCGAAATTATCCAGGGCTTCCTGCCCCGCTGCGGTTTCATGTAGGGACAGCAGCAGGGTTTTCAAGCGTATTTTTAGTGCAGGGTTGAGGTCCTTGCGGACAGCAAGACCGTTAGAGGGAACTTCCGGTGATTCAGCAAGGACTACCATCTGTTCCTCGAAGTCCGGATAAGTCTCTTTAAGGCTGTTGAATATATGATTCTTGGCGCCGCCAATGTCAGCCTCTCCGGTATAAACAGCCCAAGCGGATGCATCATGGCTGCGGGCAAAGGATATCCGTGAGAAATAATTCTCCATACTGGTGATGCCGTTATACTTAAAATAGAAACGCTGAAAAATATAACCTGCGGTCGTGGCCTTATCGACGAGAACCAGGCTTTTGTTTTTCATTTCTTTAACAGTCTCTATGCCACTGTCTTTTCTAACGAAGATATAGCCTCGATACGTGGAGCTGCCATCAAGCCATACAGGCCTGGCAATGGGTTCAATCCCGGTCTTGGCATGAGTCAACACATAGCTGAAACTCCCGAAAAAGCCTGCATCGGCACTCCCGTGTTGAAATGCGGTGCTGACCTCACTATAATTTGCTATCATTTCAACAGTGACATTTATTTCCATTTTCTTGGAAAGATAATCTGTTATATATTTGTAGCGTCTGCGCTGTTCAAAGGAGTTTTTTTCTGGAACGAGCAACAGGCGCAGCGTCCTAGCTGCGTCTGTTTGCACCTGAATTTCATTCTCTGCACCATATGATTCTGTGACAGGTACGAAAGTCAGCAGTGTGTATAATGTGATGGAAACCAGAACAGGGAATATGCGAGTTTGTATGAGGCTCATAGGCAAATAAGTCTTATTGCATGAATTCCAACCACAGGGTTTCTCTGACATCCCCTGTCCCGTATAGCGGGTCGGATAGTTTGGCATTAGGTTGCCGGTCGGCAATTTCATAGCGGGAAACTCCAAATAAATATTTTTCGCCTGGTATAAAGTGGATATCGTCCTGGTTGTGGGTTTGCAATTTCCGGCCGAGTTCGATGGTCCACCTGCCATTTTGCCATACGCCCCTGGCCCTGATATCGCCTCTGCTACCGGTTGGCAGCCTTAAGCTATAGCGCGGCAGAATATCATCCTGATATTCACTTATAAGGTTAATCTTATAGGCACTTTCTCCTTCATCACCTGTACGCAACAGGTACATAACTGCCCCGGACCTGGAAACAATTCTAGTAGCATTCCGGTCTTCTGTCGGGCTGTAAACATGAATCTTGTCATCAGCATAGCCGGCTCCGTCTGTGCGGCATGCTTTCCAGTACCAGACATCGGCCTGGTAAGCGCTATCGGAGTAAAGAGTGAGATCAACAGGTTTTGTCTCCATATTCCATTTGAAAACAAATATATCCTCCCGGTCATGCCCGACAGTATAGAATTGCCGTTTTTTGTCCCAAACCCAGCTTTTATGGGTCCGCGACTCATCAGAGTCAGGAAAGCTGACCTGAAAAAAGATTTCTTTGTCAGTATAAACTGACTTGATCATAATAGGCAGTTCATTGGTTTTATCAAATGTTGTTAATACTGGTGCATTTTTCCAGGCAGGGTCGTTGGTAAGTCCATCAATAACCGGGGGGACCGTTGCCGGTATTGCCACCAGAGTCTGTTCAGCAAAACTTCGCGAAGTCACTCCGCAGAGCAGGATGCCCAAGAAGAGGGGGAAGACACTTTTTTTCATTGTTTTTGCAAGATGCAGCGGATTCAAATTTTGTTACCCTGTTCTGAAATGCCAAACTGACAAGCGGTTGCGGAGGTGGATTGACAAATAGTATAGTATTCACAGCCTGAGAAATAAGCGCCCTGAAGTATAACAAAATATTCTCCAGGACAAAGATAATTTTACAATTCCATTGCCCAGGAAGGTAACAGGAAACAAAAGAATCAACAGGATTTGTATATATGGTGCGGGCTTAAAATAAAAAACCTGGCCGTTAAAGTAAACGGCCAGGTTTTTTTACAGGTAGAGCTTTCAGCTACTCAGCAGCCATTTCTTTGGCAGGCTTGTTCAGGTATGAATAGAATGCAGGGAAGGCACCAAGAAACATAACGGCAATAATGTACTCTACCCCCTTGATGTGGGTGTAGAAGTCTGAAAGGGTATGGAATTCCTGCATAAGGCCAACAGCAATCAGGTACTGGCGCAGCAATTCGGAAACTTGCCAGTTTACCTGGGCTAAACCGCTGAGAATCGCAGCGCTCGACCAGATTGATATGAGTGATCCAAGAAAAATAGATGCAAACTTGAATACAGTCATGCCTTTAGGGGTGGTTTCTTTTTTGGACATTTTTCTCCTCCTGGGTTGTGTTGGTTAAGTGAAAAAACTTCTGTTTATATTCCTGTAAAAGCTGTAAAAATGCCTCGGGCTAATTCTTGAATATTCTGGGTTTGTACAACGCCGTTGACCAAGCATAAGCAGCCCCAAATACCGACAAAACCAGCCATGGCCAAAATAATGCCGATGCCAAACCTGGAGTTACCTACTGCGAGCTCAGTGATTTCAACAGTATCGGCAAAGGTTGCAACCTGTTCTTTTGATATTTTCTGTTCGCTTACCATTGTTTTTCTCCTTATATGTGCTTGACAGTATCTTTGATTAAGTTTTCTGCAATCTCTTCTTGCTATTATTAAAGCACAAATCGTGCCATATGTGTAATTGTTGCATTTATATTTGTTTCCAAAATTCAAGCACAAAGGAAAGAGGCAGAAGGTAAGTATTTATTATGTAATTATTTCAATAATATATAATGAATATTTTTGAAGTAATTGTTTATCCTTGCGGTCGTTTTGTTTTGTGTTTTTATGTATTTCAGCTATATAGTTTCTTACAGAAAACAGGATTTGCATTTTATGCTGAGTTACTAAAATTTTTATATATAAATATTTGAATTTATTGAAATAAATTTTATTCTATTTCCAGAAAACAGGAACTGTGGCGAGTGTTGCAGTTGTGTAGCATGCTACAATATTGTTGCTACACAAACGTAGTATCAGAAAGAATAAATATAATTTTCATTTATTAAAATTTTTTATTTGATTATTTATATTTATAATTATTTATATTTTTTTATTTGCAATAAAAAACCCATCACAATTCCTACAGATGTAGAAATTGTGATGGGTTATTAATTTTTTTATATGTATTTTATTTATTAATTAAGGAATAATGAAATCAGCAGAGAGACAACACCCCACATTCCAGCAATTGCTGCAATTGCCATGATAGCCCCAAAGCAGATTTCTGCTTTGCTCATTTCTGGTTTTTGAGTTTGAACGTTTTCCTGTGCGACAGTTGCGATTCTTTCTTCGGTGGTATCGATTGCGTTAGTCATGACTGACCTCCTTGCTGGTTTATTTTTATCTATTAGTGAATTATTTACTTTTTTTTATTGTCTCCTTAATCATTTCTTTGCTTCTCATATTGCAGAAATGATGCCAGATCATTTTTATTTTTTAGGTTAAAATTGGTTTTAGAATAATGTTCCGCACTTTTATTCTGTAATTTTTCCTATATATATTTGTTATTATTATTAAAATTATATTTTATAACTAAAACACCCGGCTCGTGAAAAACTCTGAATACTGCTATGCCGGTAATGTTTTCTATGTGTCGCAGCATGTGTTGCATGCGACGGTATTGTGGCATAAATGCGTCTCATGCCACACGTTTGTTGGGGCTTACATGTCGCCACCATTAAGAAATTTGGCATCGCCTGAAAACAGTATGCTAAACTTTTTGTTGCCCCAAAACGGCTTATGAAAACAATGACAGGACGGGAATTTTTGTGACGGTGCAAATAAATGTAGCCAGGAATTCTCTTGTCATGAAGTAACAGGCAGTTCCATGATTATGGATGTGTGATCATCGAGGGTGCTTTCAATTTCAAATGTACCGTTATTGTCTTCCACAATACTGCGGCATATGGATAGGCCTAGGCCTGTACCCACTCCTTCAGGTTTGGTCGAGAAAAAAGGTTCAAACACCCTGGTTAGAATGTTGGGGTGAATGCCTGTGCCAAAATCGGTACACATCACTTTTAGATGCTGCTGCTCATTGCTAGCTGTTATTTCTCCCTTTATTTCAATCCGCTTTTTATCGTGCTGGCCAGGATAGCGCTGGTTCAGGGCATATCTTGCATTACTTAAGATGTTAAGAAAGACATGCTGCATTTCCTGAACGTTTACCTTAACGGAAGGCACGATATCCGGAAAACGTATTGCAACATCAATAGCATCATATCTGAATTGATGTTTGGTCAACGCCAGGGAGTCTTCAATGACTTTGTTCACTTTAACAGCTTCTTTTATCTGGGTGCGGTTTGTATTGAAGAAAAGGAGCTGTTGCACAATCTGTGAAATTCTTTCACCTTCATTGATAACATTATGTAATAGTTCGAGTGACTGGTTATTGCCCCCTGCCGTTTCTTTAATTTCATCACTAAGGATCTGGCTATAATTAATAAGTCCATTGGTAAGGTTGTTTATTTCATTTGCCACGCCGACGGAGAGTTCACCCATTGCAGCCAGCTTGGATGCTTTAATTGTTTCAATCCTGTGAGTCTTTTGCTCGGAAATATCCCGGGCAATCAAAAGGTAGGCATCATCTTCTTCTGGCTGATTTTTCAGGGTGGAGATACTTACCAGGTATTCTGTACCTGAACCGGTGAGTTCAAGGGATATATTTTCTCTGCCTCCGGATAATACATCCAGAAAATGTCCGGAAGAAGATGAGGTACTGTGGAAAAGGTCGGAAATGGTTGTCCCGATAATTCCTCCAGAGCCATTTCCCAATTTATCTTCTGCAGAAGGGTTGGCCTCAACAATTGTACCGTCGGGTTTAATAACCAGAATGAGATCGGGATTGTTTTCAAAAACTTTTTTTCTTGCCGCCTGGAGACGCGCCAATGTCTTGTCTGACTCTTTGGCTGCCAGGGCAAAGATAGCAAAAACAATCTCACGGCTCATACCCTTCAAAAGCTCGATTTCCTCTTCGCTATAACTGAGCGATGCAATGGAGTAAATGTTCATAACTCCAAAAATCTGCTGGTCATATACTAGGGGCAGAGCTATGCAGTCAGCTTTGCCGGTTGCAAAGGGGGTGTTCTTGAATGGCCCCTTGGGCAACCCTGCCAGAATATTTCTCACTATCACGGGTGATTTCTGCTCTAAAGCCTGACGGGCGGGGTCATATTTCTCATTATTTTCTTCAGCGGCCGTGAGCAGGGCTGTCATGCATTCATCCTGCTCCTGACGGCTCATAGTTGTTGAACCGTCTGCAATAAAGGGCACCAGAAGGGTATTATCTCCTGGGATGCCTATCCAGACGAGGACGTAATCATTGTTGGTCAGGACGCCTCTACATGCTTCCACAAAAACGGCATCCCTGGTTTGCACCTGCCACACGGATCCACTCACATTATGAACCATTTCCAGTACCCGGTTATAACGGGCAAATTCATTGGATGTCATGTTTTGTTTTGACAGGAGACTTTGAAATGACCCGGCCAGTTCTGCCACCTCTCCACGTTTTTTCCGGATGGATAAGGCCGAACGTTTTCCGGAAGTTACTTCTTTGACCTGTTTTACAAGTTCGATGAGCGGCATGGCAATTTGACCGTGCCAGAAGAGAAGAATGTAGATGACTATAAAAAGGATAATAGCCAGAAGCCCTATAACGAAATTCTGAAAACCGACAAGTTTTCTTTTTACATGGTCAACGATGACCCTGTCGAACAGCATCAGACGTTCGCCCAGAATGCGTATTTCCTGGTTCAACTGGCGGATCTTTGCCTGTGTCTGGTCGCCGGAACCGATGCTTCTGAGGAGAAGGATGATGCCTGCAAAGTCAACCTGACCGGCAAATGATATCCTGTATTCGTCAGGGATGATCCGTTGCTGCAGGATGTGTGAAATATTTGCATTTAACCTCTCTATTTCACTTGTAATGCTAGTGAGTTGCTGGGGGTGGTTTTCCAGGAGTGATTCGGTTATGTGTTCCCTGATGGTGGCAAATTGAAAAATGATCTTTTCATTCTGCTCAATAATGTTTTTATATTCCTTGTGGGATCTGTATTGCCGCGAACCAAGCAACAAGAGAAAAGCCAGGATTAAAGCTATAAAGATTGCAGCAGTATATCTGGTTGTTCGCAATGAAGGGATCATGTCAGTCGCCCTGGGAAATAAAGAGTTTTAAACAGCCCCAACCGATGTCGAAGGTAAGACAAACAGGGTCGGATTCACTCTCAATGACGTGTCTGTTTTTGTAACCCTGTGCAGCAGGGGCGCGGATATTTCTACATGCGCCCCCGCTGCAGAAGGGAAGGAGCCTTTTCTAGCCTGCCGTCTCTTCATCCTTTTTCCAGGTGTAAAGTATTGGCAGGCGGTACAGGATGAAGCGGTAAGTCACTATGTAAAGGGAGTAGACGGTGATGCAGATCACCACTTCACGCCAGTGTGGTATTTCCTGATACATCTTCCAGTTAAAGGTAAAAAGAGCGGTGTTAAGACGGTTTAAGGCAATGCCGAGAACCGCTATGAGGGCGGCAAACCTTGCAAGACCAGCCATATCGTTCCTGATAGAAATAGTAAAAAGTATCAGAGGCAGTATGACACCAACACCCATTTCCAGCATGTACCATTGCCCCCAGCCGCTGGCCAGGTAACCCCAGTCGCCATCATGAGCGATGGCAATGACCTTGATGACCAGGTAGGTAATTAATGCCAGGGTGGCGCCTTTTGCCAGTCCCAAAGTGAGGCGGTCCAGGCTATCGAGAAAATTGCTGTCACACCGCCAGGACATGGTTTTTTTGCAGATTGTGCTTACGACTATCAACATGCAGAGACCGGCAAATATTGAAGAACAGAAAAAATGGAACCATTGGAAAGGTGCAGAGAACCATAATGGATGGACCTTGCCGGGGGCATATGTGAACAAGGCTCCCAAAGCACCCTGATGCAGGGTAGAGAGGATGATGCCGGCAATGGTCAGACCGAGTATGATGCTCTTGATAAATGTTTTCAGTTTCGGCGCGCCGGCCCATTCTGCAAAGGCAGGGACCAGTTCAGCAACCTGTACTGAAAGATAGGTTGCAACATGCCAGGCAACCAGGAATAGAACAGCTGCTGGACCAAGGGATACAAACATGGGGTAGATCAGGCGCCAGGGCTGTCCAAGATCAACCTGCAGAAAAATAACAGCGAACAAATATCCCAGCAGACCGTTTAGCAGGGCCAAGCGCTCAATGGGTTTGAAATCATGGCGGCCGAAGACTTCAACTGTTGTCCCCAGCATGAAACCTGAAGCTGAAAGGGGAACCATGACAAAGAGTCCCCAACCTAGAAAGAGGCCCCAGGGGTAATCATAGGAGCTGTGCGTTACATAGCCGAGCCCGAAAAGGAACCTGGTCAAAGTGACGTAGCCGCCAAAGGTGAATATGATAGCAAATATCCAGTTAACAGGGTTGCGAAAAGCCTGGGCCAGGTATTCACTCAAACTCAGTCCCAGGAGGAGTTTGTCTTTAATGGTAAGCTTCTTTTTGTCCGGGCTATAATGTCTGGCCACGGGAGTTTTCCCAGTTGCGATAAGTGTTTTCATTATCTCCAGTCCTCCTATGATTTCTCAGATTTTTCTTGTTTTTTCTGTGCGTCCTTGCGTGTTGCCAGCAGGTGAAACCCTGCAAACAGGGCAGGCCAGATAGTCAGCACCATGGGAACAACAGTCAGGAATTCCTTGACATAGGAGAGAATCGGTTGCGTGCCAAGATCAGTATCAAAGCCAACCTGGTCAAAAGGAGCACTTGAAAGATACATCCAGGAAGTTCCGCCAACTTCATTTTCGCCGTAAATATGATCTTCATAGAGGTCCGGGTAGTTTTGTATTCTTTGGTTGCCTATTTTGATCAGATCCTGGCGTTTGCCAAAGGTAAGAACCTCTCGCGGACATGCTTCGACGCAGGCCGGAGGACGTCCGAATTTAAGCCTGGTGTCGTAACAGAAAATACATTTCTTGATAACAGGATTTAAGACACTCGAGTAGCTATAGGCAGGAACATAAAACGGGCAGGCCACCATACAGGTGCGGCAACCCACACAGACTGTCGGATCGTAAATCACAGCGCCCTCAGGTGTCTTGGTGTAAGCCTTAACAAAGCACGAGGTCAGGCATGCAGGCTCATTGCAGTGATTGCACTGGATTTTACGAAAAAGAGGATGGTCCTGACCGGGGATCTCGTAGCGGTTGACAACTGTGTATGCACCCTCACTGGTTCTGCGCGTATGATCCAGTACGGACAGGTCGTCAAAAGATTGCGCCGGAGCCGGGAGACCCTGTTCCTTGTTACATGCGGCTTCGCAGCTGCGGCAGCCAACACAGCGTGTCAGGTCGACCAGTACGCCCATGGCCTCAGGATAGCCACCGAATGTAGCGGAAGCATCTGCATTTTTGCTTTTGGCGATTACCGAGGCGGCCGCTCCTCCGAGTAAGCTGCCTTTCAGAAATTTTCTTCGGTTCATAGCTTTCATTATCTTCTCCTTCTCTTTATGCTGAAAGGTAATTCAACTTTTCGTCGACTCTAGTGTCCACCACCTGTTGGTCTGTCACTTTCAGGAGGTGCGTAGTTCCCGGCATGGAAAAATTTGTCGCCGCTATCTGTACGGGCATGGCAATCCTGGCAGCCGTTCGCTACACCCATTTCCGCATGGCAGTTCATGCAGCGGATGTGATATGCTGCTTTCAGCCCCACCTTATCTCGATGAAACAGGGTATTATCAGCATCAATTTTGTTAAGATATTCAGCTTCGAACCGTTTGCTTGAATGGCATCCCTGACAGGAAACCTCATCAGTTGCCCCACTTTCTGCATGGCATCGCAAGCAGTTTTCATCGTCAATCTGTGTGCCAAGGGTATGGTGATGGCAGACTGCGCAGTTGCTCTCAGTAACTTCTTCATGCATCGAATGATCAAAATAGACGGGTTCATAAAGCTGGGCCAGTGAGTTAATTTCGACCTCATCAGGCCCATCACCTGCTACAGCAATGGTGCAGTAGCAGGAAAAGCACAACAGCATTGCCACGACTGGACTCATCAGATATTTGGGTATATGCTCCATTTTGTTGTTACCTCCTTTTGCTTTGTTTTTTCTAAGTTATTGAAATTTATTGTAATTTTTGTTTAAAAAGCCTGGATTTTGGGTAAAAAAAAGCCTGGCAGGTTACTGCAACACAACCAGGCAGAATATCAGAAAAAAGGTTACGTTTTAGTGACAATTCCTCCTTTGGTGCGATTGAGATAGGTGTAGAAAGCGGGAAAAGCACCAAGAAAAAGAACCGCAATAATATATTCAACTCCCTTGATATGGGTATAAAAGTCGGACAGGGTATGGAATTCCTGCATAAGGCCAACAGCAATCAGGTACTGGCGCAGCAGTTCGGAAACTTGCCAGTTGACCTGGGCCAGCCCGCTTAGAAATGCTGCAACGGACCAGATGCTGATGACCGTACCGCAAAAAATTGCAGCATGCCATGCTATTCGCTTGCTGTTTATTGTATCCATGTCAATGGCCCCGATTGCTTTCAATGCTAAATTCTTTGTTACATTCCTGTGAAGGCAGTGAGCAGGCTGCGCCAGATTTCATGAAAACTTTCAGCACTTGCCAAACCGCCGATCAGGCAGGCTATTCCCCAGATACCAACGAAAGCTGCCATAACCATAATGACCCCGAGGCCTAACTTGGAATTTCCCAATTCGAGTTCAGCAACTTCCACAGTAGTGTCAAACGTTGCAACTCTTTCCTGGGTGACTTCCATTGATTCGTACATTGTGTGCCTCCTTGATCGATCTGCGTGAAATTTTACTAAATTCCAGTCAAATTTATCATTTGCTTTGAAACTTTGCACATTGCGTGCCAGAAAAAAAATCAATTTCTAATTTCTTGGTTATGCATTGAATGGACCATGGGACAGTTCCCCTAAAATGGCTATTTAATATGGTTTTAAATATTTAATTACAAGTAGTTAGCAGGTTTCTCTCAGGTTTAAAACCAGCGTTTGGGGCCCGCGTTCTCTCTGGTTGATCAAGATTGCTTTACGATGGGCCTTGATATAATTGAGAACGGTTATTAACTGTGTGTAGCATGGGGTGTCGGATGCAACAGATATGTGGCAACACATGTGTTGCATTAATACTATTTTATAATGATATCAATTATTTAAAATGAATAATTAAAACAGGTCTAAATGCAAATCCATACGAGGTAAAATGAAGAAGAAAAGTTTCACTCGGGACCGTAAATATTATATTTAATTTAATTATTTCATTATAATATGTGTTTCGCATTGGGATGAAAATGTGCATGTTCTGGAAAGTAATGCCAGAAAAATTTTTAAAGCTGAAAACAGCGGCAAGGGGTACATTATTGATATGCATCAATTGCACAGTAGAAAAATAAATCGAATAATATCAGATTGCTAACCGGCTTCATTGAGGGGTAGGGCATGTGTCTGCAAAAAAAGTGTTGCATACCGCAGGGAGCTTTTGCCGGTTCAAATCCTGCAGGTATTATCAGGAAGTAGATGTTGTGTATTCTGCTTAGATGTCCAGGTTCGACAGGTCAATATTAAAGGCTGATATCTTTCTGTACAACGTGCTGCGGTCCACTCCGAGCAGACGGGCCGCCTTGGCTTTATTACCGGCAGTTCGGCGTAATGCATCAATAATATGTGCGATCTCATCTTCGGACGTCATTGCAGGTGAAATGGGTTGAAGGTGGTCAGGTTGAACGCTGACAGGTTCATGGCTTGGCGGCCGGGGAGTTTCAGTAATCATTATTTCCGCCGGCAGATGGTCCGTGGTTAAGGTGTCGCCCACGCAGAGAACGTAGGCCCTTTCAATGACATGCTCCAGTTCTCTGATATTTCCCGGCCATGAATGGTTTAAGAGCAGCTCCATGACAGAGTCGGAAAAACCGGTCACGCCTTTCTTCATACTATTTTCAAAAACAGCCAGGAAGTGTTGGGCCAGAAGCGGAATGTCCTCTTTGCGTTCGCGTAGTGGCGGCAGGATAATATCGACCACACGAAGCCTGAAGTAAAGGTCTTCCCGGAATTGTTCACTCCGCACTTTTTCCTTAAGATCGGCATTGGTAGCCGTGACGACTCTTACATCTACCTGGATGGGCTGGTCCTGACCAACAGGATAAAATGTTCTTTCCTGCAGAAAGCGCAGGAGCCGCAACTGCATACGCGAAGAAATATCACCTATTTCATCGAGAAAAAGGGTGCCGCCGTCGGCCTGCAGTATTCTCCCCAGCCTGTCCCGGTCGGCACCGGTAAAAGATCCTTTTTTGTGACCGAAAAGTTCACTCTCCAGGAGATCTTCAGGGATTGCCGTACAATCAACTTTGACCAGTGAACGGTTGCGGCGTGGGCTTTCTTCATGCAGGGCGTCTGCAACAAGTTCTTTTCCGGTCCCGCTTTCACCTGTAATGAGGACAGTTGTATCGACCTTGCCAACGCTTTCGATGAGGGCATAAATTCGCTGCATTGCCTGACTTTTTCCCACAAACCGGTGGAAATGTGAGCGCGGGCCACGTTTGTCAAGGTCTTCCAGATGGGTAAGGTCACGGGCGGTGATTACCACGCCGAGGAAAGTTGCCTTGCTATCCTTGAGAGGTGCAGCCGTGACACTCATGACACCAAGGCTGCTGTCCGGTTTCTGCCATTCGATACGGTGGAGCTTCAATTCCTGCCGATGCTTGAGAACCTTTTCGGCATCTTCCAGTAAAGCCCGGCCAAATTTGCTTGTCAGGGTAGGGAGAGAAACGCCAATGGCAATTTCAGGCAGAAAGGAACGCGTCCAGTCGTAGGCCATGTCGTTCATATCGGCAATGCGGAGATGGGTGTCAACCGTAACAATTATCTCCCGCACAGAGCGTAGGATTGTCTCCTGCAGATAGCGGTTCTTTTCCTGTTGCGCTTCAAAGCGGTTTTTTTCTTTTTGCAGTTCCTGTTTTTCAAGGGCCAGGGCAACAATTTTTAACAGTTCGTCCTTTTTAACAGGCTTGGGGACATAATCGAAAGCACCGAGCCGCACCGCCTCTGCAGCTGTTTCAATATTCGGGTAACCGGTTATCATGACGACTGGGCAGCTTTTGCCCATTTCCTTGATCTGCCGGAGAAGGTCAATTCCTGAGGCACCCTGGAGGACGATATCGCTGATGATCAGGTCAAAGTCACCCTGCTCTACAGCAGCAACAGCTTCATCAAAGCTTGAAACTCCGGTAACAGATCCGTAACCGGCCCTTTTCAGCAGCATTTCAAAGGTCAGGCGTAAACTCTCCTCATCATCAACAATCAGTATCTGATCAGTTTGTTCATGCTGGGTGTCCATCAAAATCCCCCTTGGAAGAGTAATATCTTTTGCGTACAACTATATATATTGTACATGATATATTGTACATGAAAAACAAAATACAATGAAAATATCAGCCTGAAATTAAAGGCTTACTAATTTCTATACTCAAGTATTAAAAATAACAAATTAAATTATAATTAATTTTACGCCAATTACGAAAAAGAGTGAATGGTAATTCATATTTTGTTATGAGGCAATTCTAAAAGATAAATGTATCAAACCGGAGGCATAAGGCTTCAAATATAAATAATATTTTTCCTGGCGTGTCATGATCCGGGCGCCGGTAATCTTTGGGCCTAGTCTCACAAGCATCATTTATCCGTTGAAAATGATTCAAAATATTGCCTTGACCATTGCAGGTAGGGCGCTATATAGTATGCACCCCTGCTAAAGTCAATAAGCCTGAAGCCAACATAAAAATGAAACGCTTAAAAACCAAGAGAGACAGGAGAACCGACAACTCCGGAGAAGTATCTTTTAAGGAACGGCGACGGTTTTTATGCCTTGGCTTTAAAATCACCAGTGTTTTTGTGGGTGGCTCGATCCTTTCCCTTGTTCCCGTGCCGGAGGTGAAAAGCGAACTGCTTGGTGTCAGTGTCGTGGGGACCTATCCTTACCAACCCCACTATGCCATGCTCATATATAAGGATAGGTGTATAGACTGTGAGCGTTGTATTGAGGCCTGCACACAAACAAATAATATTCCCTCCTATGGTTCCAGAAATATTATTTTAAGTCGCAAAAAAACTGGTATTGCGGCAAGCAAAATGATACGGGAGTTTCTCCCTGCTCTCTGCAATCAATGCAACCGGCCGCCATGCGTCCGCGTCTGTCCCACAAGGGCGACATACAAGGACAAGAAAAATGGCATTGTCATGATAAATGAGTCGTTGTGTATCGGTTGCAAGGCCTGCATGACAGCCTGCCCCTACAATGCCCGTTATTATAACAGGGAAATCCAGGCAGTTGACAAGTGCGACTTTTGTTATCACAAACGTTTGCAGAATGGCGATACAAATACTGCCTGCGCGGAGGCATGTCCGGCTGGGGCATTGTTTTTTGGTGATCTGTCCGAGCATAAAAGTGAAATTTACAAATTACTCCATAAGCCGGAGCAGACCATACTTGTCCTGCGGCCAGAGTCCGGCTCAATGCCCAATGTCTTTTATTTGCAGGGCTAAAAAGAAAGAGGGCAGAGATCACCTGGAGATGCGCATGCAGACATTTTGTAAAATTTTCTTTCTATTGTTAGCCTTGCCGATCTTTCCAGGCATTGTAAACACAACGGCGGCACAGGAATATGGCGGCGGGCCGATTGTTTTTATAAAACCGGTGCGGGCGGTAATTTTTGAACATAGATTTCATCTGGGGAAAAAATTCAACTGCCAGAGTTGCCATCCTGATTTATTCAGCCAGAAAGCGGGTGAAGTTGAAGAAAAAGACGATTTTACCATGGAGTCTTTTAACCAGGGAAGATACTGCGGCAAATGCCATAATGGTACGATTGCCTTTTCAGTCAATACCAAATGCAATTGGTGTCATATAGGTGTCCAGGGCCATAAACACCTGGAAGAGTATGAACTGGGAGTAAAATAGGCAACAAGTCGGTATAAAAGATTGATGGGAAAAATATGGCAGCCAAAATTGATGATTTAGAAGAGGGACGCCTGGCAAGCGCTTCGGTAAAGTGGACTACGCATCTCTTGTCCCTGTTTGTTATTGCAGGGTTGACAGCCGGGGTCTATGCGACCATGACCGGACATCAGATCGCCTATGGCCTTTCCCGGGAAGTTCCCTGGGGAATATTGACTTCATCCTTTGCCTTTTTTGCCATCACCTCAACGGGGTTGTGCTTACTTGGGGCCATAAGCCATGCCTACGGGGTTACCCCGTTAAGACCCCTGGGAAGCCGGGCGGTTTATCTGGCCATAGTTACCACCGTCACCGCCTTCATGCTCCTGGCCTTTAGTGTGGAAAGTCCCTTGCTGTTTATTTACTATAACGCCGCTTCTCCGAACCTTACATCCAATATTTGGTGGCTTTCCACCCTCTACGGCATCATGTCAGGCTGCCTGTTCCTGCGTTTTGCCTTTCTGGTCTCTGGCAGTCAGGGATTGGCTTTGACCTTTGGAATTATTGCAGCGGTTACCGCTGTAGGGGCAAACAATAACCTTGGCGGCCTCTTTACCCTGGCTTCGGATCCACCCATCTGGTTCGGAATTCAACTGCTTATCCTTTTTCTGGCATCTGCGGTTTTAGCAGGAACGGCAACGGTAATTATATTTACAGTCGTTGCCTATAAGTTAAGGCAGCAGGAAATAGTTGGGGAAACGCACAAGGCGCTTGAGACCGCTGCAACGCTCATGGCCCTGATGGCTGGCATCGTGCTGGTCGTAACCATAGCCAGGTTCTACAGCATATTTTTCAGTGATACGCCTGATCCTGGAATTACTGCGGCCAGGGCTCTGATAAATGGTCCTCTGGCCGTTAATTTCTGGTGCTTTGAGATTTTAACCGGCCTTATTGTGCCGTTGGTGTTGTTGCTGCTCACTAAAACAAAATCCATCTGGGCCATGACATTGGCTGCCTGCATGGCCATGGTCGGAGCATATGTCCAGAGGTTTGATCTGGTCTTCAGCGGCCAGATAGTCCCAAAGTTTTCCGGCTGGAATGACTTGCCGCAATACCTGCACTATTTTCCGAGCGGCGCCGAACTCATAGTGGTTATCGGGGCATTTAGCCTTGTGGGTTTTGGTTTCCTGCTGGGAGAGAGATTTGTCGGAAAGCTTTTCCGTCTTTATTAATTGGCGGGGTGTTTTCTGTTTTGCTGAAGTTTGTCTTTCCTCTTTGGCCGCACATGTTATTGGCCTGTCTTCGGTGGTTCACCAGGATCTATAATCTTTTTACTTGGCTGCACACTGTCCCAGCCGTCTCTGTACCCCTTGCGGTAAAGTTTACGCAGGAGAAGATTTTCAGTTTCAGGTTCCGGCGCCTGCTCTAACCCTTGTGCTTTCAGGATCCCATGGGAGTAGCCAAGTTCATAATATTCTTTCTGTTGTTCCTGCTCTGTAGAAACGCCATACATGAACGAGCCCATGCAGTTTTTTATGATCATGAGCGTGATGAGCAGGATGATGACTGCTGTAACCCGTATGCCCCACTTGGTGTGCAGCGGAATTTCGGGTTTTTCTTTTAGAGGCTCCATGGTTGCTGCTCTCTATTTCATGATGGCTGCAGAGTGAGCCTTGCCGTATACATCATTAATTCCTCAGAGGAGTACACAAAATCCCGGTTATGCTTGTCAAGAATCAAAGGTTTTCAAATTCTAACGATTCAGTTACATCTCTCACCGTAATCAATGGGGTCTACAAAAACCAATTAATTACGGGCGCACTACCTGCTGCCGCCAGAGCGCTTTCGAAGTCTTACTTCGTTCCCGTTCTGTGAGGAAGACAACCCATAACAGAAATACTGAAAGTATGAAATAAAAATGATAGAATTACAATATGTCCCGAAGTCATCTACAGTGCAGAATAATATCAGATGGTTGCGTGGGGGGATACCTGTCTGCAGCGTTATTGCAACGTGAACAAAATTTATTTCATTCGTCAAGGTACAACATGCTAAATTGTCACCTGATCAGCATCCCCTTTTTAAAGGATGGCAGGTGAGTGCCAAAATTGTATCACCGGAAAGTACCACAAAGTGGTAACTAAATAAAAATACTTGCAAAATACGTCAATTCCTTTTAATGATGTAACCTACATTTTGCAGTGATAACAAAGTATTAATTGGGATTGCATCCCTTTAATTACCTAACTGAAAAAGTATGAATAATTCTGTTACGGATTCATCCCACAATCATCTTTTAATTTTCTGCAATCAAACATGGTATTGTCATATAAAGTTCCCCTGCTCTGCACTTAGAATCTGAATTACTGGATACACTATAAGTAATTACCTTCATTTTTTTAAATTTGTAAGAGAAACGAGTTCGCTCATAAAGCATAAAAAAATTACAGGAGGCCTCAACACCATGAAAAGAAAGATCTGCCTTACACTTGGTGTTTTTAGCGCTCTAATAAGCTCCTGCCTTGTTCCTGTTGCTGCATTTGCCATTGAGAATGATGAATGCATGGAGTGCCACAGCGATGACACTCTGGCGCGCAATGAGTCTGAAGGCATGAAAGAGGACCTGTTTCTAGATTACAATAAGTTCAAATATTCCGTACACAATGTTAACGGCATCACCTGTGTCGATTGCCATGCAGATATTGAGGAACTTAACTGGGACAACGAGGTGCCGCACCCAACTTCTTTAGCAGTGGTGGATTGTGACGGCTGCCACGAGGACGAGGGTGAAGCATACCTCGACAGTGTGCACAAAAAGGCAGGCGGCAAGGGTATAACCATCCCCTGTTATGCATGCCACGGGTATCATTTCGTCACCCATCTGGAAGCGGATTCCGTCTTTGAACGGGAGAACAAGTTTTGTCTTAAATGCCACAACCCGGATAATTTTCATGACTGGCTGCCGCAAAAAGAGACACACTTCGCCTTTGTCGAATGTGCGGTCTGCCATGCCCCCGAATCGCCGCGTTATATTTCACTGAGATTTTTCGACCTGGTTTCCGAGCAGTTTTTAGGCGCAAAAGATCTGCTTGCAGCACTGGATACAGATTATGATACCTTCATGGGTAAGATAGATAAAGACGAGGACGGGATCATCAGCCTGCCGGAACTGGAGGACATGGTTTTTCTTCTGCGCCAGAGAGATATCCGCGGCACCTTCCATGGAGAGCTGGTGATGGAAATGTTGCCTTCAGTGCATCACATTAACAGGGGCGGGGCTAACAGGGAGTGCGATCAGTGTCATAATCCGCAGTCTCCTTTTTTTGAGGAGGTCTATATCACCCTGAATAAGGCTGACGGCACAGGGCAACGCCAAAAGGTGGAGCGGAGGGTGCTTGAAAGCTATTATGTGAATCATTTCTATGCCATTGGCGGTACCAGGGTAAGGAATCTGGATAAGATAGGCCTTGTCCTCATTGTTGGCGGATTAAGTGTCGTCATGGGGCATCTCCTGGTAAGGATCGCAACTATACCTGCACGCAGAAAAAGAAAAGAAAAGAAAGATGAATTTTCAATATAAGGAGAAGGGTCATGGGAGATGATAAATTGATGTATGTTCATCCTGCTCCTGTCAGGGTGTGGCACTGGGTCAATGCGGTTGGCTTTATCATCCTCATCATAACAGGCATCCAGATACGGTTTGCCGAGATGGTGAACTGGTTCTCGCTTGAGGAGGCGATTAAGCTGCATAATTACGTCGGCTTCGTCGTTATTGCGGTCTACGGCCTATGGGTTTCCTATTATTTCGGAACCATGAAGATCAAACTCTACTTCCCCAATCCGCGCACCTTTGTCCCGAATGCCATTAAACAGCTTAAATATTACGGTGCCGGAATTTTCAGAGGAGAGCCCAACCCGCACCAGATGACTCCTGACAATAAATTCAATGCCCTGCAGAAAAATGCCTACGTGGGGATCATGTTTGTCTTTTTGCCGGCGCAGATGATAACAGGCCTCTTTCTCTGGCGGGTCAAGAGATTCGAAAACTATATAGATCTTATCGGCGGCATAAAAATTGTGTCCTCTATTCATGTCCTGCTCTTTTTCTTTTTTGTGGCCTTTTTATTTGTGCATATATACCTTGCAACCCTTGGGCACACGCCCTGGGCGCATTTCAAGGCCATGTTTACGGGCTATGAAGAGCATCATGGGCCCGAAGTGCCGGAAGAAACTGTATTCTGAATAAAACATGGAAGGGGTAAGAATCCGGAAAGATCAGAGTGCATTAGAAAAAGTCAACAGGCACAGTCGATAAAAGATGCAGCGTCAGAAATGACCCTGCATTTTTTATTTTATGAAATGTAGTGCTCAAAATTTCACATATCCTTTGATAGCTGAACCTTTCAGGAGTTATTTGCAGCTCAATTAGAAGCACTAGCGACAAAAGAAAAGGGTGCCCTGCACAGGGCACCCTTTTCTTTTAGGAGTTGTCGTTGTTTTACTCAGTTACCAGTTTTCGTTGCCATGGCACTGAACACTGGAGCAGGTGCTGTCCAGATTGTCAGTGGCCGGGCCACTCTCTGCATCGAAGCCGGCCGGGAAGCCAAGATCCACCTGGGAATTTTCAAGGAGCATTTTCCCATCAACTTCTGCTATTCCGGGAGAAGCAGAAGAAGTAATGAACAGAGAAGCCATCAATAGGAGAAGAGTCTGCTTTTTCATTGGCGCCGCAATACTGGTATTAAATATGATTTTTGATAATCGCAATATCTATATAAAAATGATCCAATCATGCTCTGTTTTTTGGAGGTATCAGGTTATTATGAATTATCATGATAAATGCCACGAAATAGCCGGGTAGCTTTTATCAAGGCAACCCGGCTGTCTGCAATAGATCCGTAATTTTCCGTTCCTGCCATGAGACAGGTTTGGCTTTTTCTTGATGCAAAAAACACAAAAAGCCTCTGCTGGGATGTTATATCCCCTCAAAGGCTTTAAACAAACTTAATAGGTGCACCCCTTTTCATCGTGATACTCCAATATAAGGATATGCATTACAATAGAAATTCAATATTTAGAATATAACAGAAAATTAAGATTGCAACTACTACAATGTGGTTGTTTTTCGGGAGACGGGTAAGTCCGGACATTTTTTACAGTGGAGACTTTCGGTCACGCGGCCAGGGTTACTATGCTGGTCGCGATATTGAATGAGTCGCCGGTTGTTAAAGGCCTGCTTTAATGGATTTGTTCCTGCCCAGCAGACATATGAGTCCTGCTGAGAATCTCATTATCAGAGATGTTGTCTTTTTCGTTAGCCTTGGGTAGCAGTATATGAAATGTTGTCCCTGCGGATTCGCTATCAAATGATACACAGCCTCCATGATTTTGCACTATACCTGCAACGGCTGCCAGACCTAAACCGCGGCCCAGGGATTTTGTAGTGTAAAATGGCTCGAATATCTGTTCCGCAATTTCCGCCGGAATTACCGGGCCGGTATTGGATATGTCTATTACTATGTACAGGCCTTGTGGATGAACATTGTGAAAGGAACATTGCCAGTCAGCTTCCTTGGTCACATTCCTGGTTTCCACAGTCAGGATGCCGCCCGTTCCCTCCATGGCTTCAAAGGCGTTTGTGAAAATATTCACCAGCATCTGTTTCATCTGGTTCGGGTCACCCAGAATAGGCCAGAGGTCTTTTGCCAGATGGTGTGAAATTTTAATTTTTGATGCCTCTCCAGTATGGGAAAATTTCAACGTTTGCAGGATAAGGGAATTGATAACAAACTGTTCGAGTTTGTACGTGCCGCCTTTGGCATATGCCAGCAACTGGGTAGTAAGATCGCTCATGCGGTGCGCAGCACTCCCTATAGCTTCCACAATGCCACATTCATCCTCTTTTGGGGCACTTCCCATCTGCAAGAGATCGACATTGCCGATAACAGTGCCAAGCAGATTATTGAAATCGTGGGCAATACCTTTGGCAATGAGAGCGATGGACTGGTCTTTCTGCTGCTGAAAAAGCCGGGCCCGGAATTCTCTTTCCTCTTTTTCCAGGCGTAATTTCTCCGTAATATCACGCCCAACTTCGATAATACCGGAAATCTCGCCATCGCTGCCTATTATAGGTGAGGCGCTGATCTCGACAGCATATTCAGTTCCGTCTGTCCGTTTGTGCGTGTGTACAAGTGTCACGGGTTGTTTTATCTCAAGGACCGTTTTCAGGGGGCAGGGATGTTGCTCTCCATGGCACGGTTTATCTGCCTGGTGCGATATCACGTAACAGAGAAGGGATCCCGGTAAGGGCAGGTCAAGATCATGCACTTTTGTAGCGGCTTTGTTTATGAGGCGTATGCGGTAGTCTTTATCAATGACCATGATGGATTCCGTCACTCCGTCAATAATTGACTGGAGAAAAGCCCTGGTCGTCTCAAGTTCATTCTGAACCTGTTTCAGTTCAGTAATATTATGGGCGACCCTGACAGAGCCGATATAGTTGCCCCTATCGTCATTAAGCGGAGAAATGCTGACAAGGTAATGTTCGTTGGGATGCTCTTCGTAGATTTCAACAGATTGTCCGTTACAATATGCAGCGATGGATTCCGGGGATGTGATCTCATCAGGATTTTCGTTGCCATGAACGAGGAGATAAAAATTTTTGCCGACAAGTTCGTCCCGGGATGAATTGAGATATTTTGCCATACTCTTATTGGCGCGCAGAATTTTATTACTGCTGTCAAGTATTGCGATCAGGTCCGGAACAGTATTGAATGTCTGCTCCCATTCCATTTTGGCCCGGGTGATTTCCTCCTGGGCCAATTTGCGTTCTGTTATATCACGGGCAATGATCTGGAGTGCTGGTTTATTATCAAAGGTAATTGATTTTTCAGAAGCCTCGATGGCAATAGAGTTTCCGTCCTTTAAAAAACCGGTTGTTTCGTATCTGGTTTCAGACTGATTGTCTGCGGTGTTGTTTTGCGGCACAGGATTTTCATGCAAGGGCAGGGGAACCTGCTGCATAAGGGAATCTATATTCTTATCCAGCAGTTCATCGTATTCAAAGCCGAAAATTTTCGGAAATATCTTGTTGACCCACTTGATCTTGCCATCAATTATTACTGCGACGCCATCTGCAATTTCTTCAGATAAATTACGGAATTTTTTCTCACTTTCTATGAGTGATTGCTCTATTTCCATGCGTTTTTCAAAATCCTGCTTCATGTATATGGAAAAGATATACAGCGAAAAAATGGGAAATATGAAAAAGAGGAAAGCCGGCGGGAAAAGAATTTCGGCAAAATATTCAAAACGATCGAAGTAGTTTGTCACGCCCCCCTGTTTGAGGACATTCGAGACACCGACAAGGAAATAAATAAGCAGGAAAAGGCTCAGGAATATTCTTGAGGGGTGTCCTAAAAGATTTTTCTGGATACGGAATGCCAGGAGTAAAGCCAGGCCGAAACCGATGGTAGAGAAAATATGGAAGATTAGAGTCAGATCCACTTAAGGAGTTTCCTTCAGGATTGAGACATCCTCACCCCGGCCAAAAAGGTTTTGCCATCTGAGGTATTCATTTTTGCAAAAGCACATGTAATCTAGCAAAAATCAATGCAATGAATAGACCAGGAAAGCAAAAAATGTCAAGCAAAATTGGATAATTATTCAGAGGTCTGGCTCTTGGAATATTTCGTGATTATAATTATGGAAGTTTGAAAAAGTTATTCCCCAGACATGAGGATTTTTCATTTTGCAGTTATATTTTTTGGGGATTTATTGCCAAAACCGAAAAATTCCCAATAATTCAATATATTACAGGAAAACAGTTTTAAAATGTTTGGAGTGCAATTTGGGAAAAGATCAGAAAATGTTGATGGGTTTTCACTGGTTTGCCACTATGTAAAACAGGGAAAAATCATTGAATGCCCATTCAGAAAATTGTCTTTTTTACTTGCAATTTAGGAAAATAACCGTATATTCCGTTTGCCACACAAGTGTTGCATTTTTCCTTATATATGTTGCAGGAAAGATATGAAGCTACATATCTGGTGTATAAAATCTGCTGAAGAACACAGGATGTCAGACATTACAAAATATATGCAGAAGGTGTAAGTATGTTATACTTGGCCATTTTTGTAATTCCACTTTTCCTGATGTTACTCTTCGCCACGATAAAAATGATCCCACAATATGAACGTGGGGTGGTTTTCCGCTTGGGCAAAGTACGGGGCCCCCAAGGTCCTGGAGTCGTTGTTGTCGTTCCCATGCTGGAGAGAATTATCCGCGTTGATATGCGGACCATTACCCATGATGTGCCGGGCCAGGACATCATAACCAAGGACAATGTCTCAGTACGGGTAAGTGCGGTTGTTTATTTCCGGGTTGTAGATCCGATCAAGGCCTCCATTGAAGTGGAAAATTATAAGGTTGCCACCTCACAATTGGCCCAGACCACTTTACGGAGCGTGTGCGGCCAGGAAGACCTGGACCATATTCTTTCGGAACGTGATGCCCTGAACAAGAAGATGCAGACAATACTGGATCATGAGACAGAGCCATGGGGAGTACAGATCAGCAAAGTGGAATTGAAGGAGATTGACCTGCCTGAAAGCATGCAAAGGGCCATGGCGCGTCAGGCTGAAGCAGAAAGAGAGCGGAGGGCGGCAATTATCAACGCTGACGGCGAATTACAGGCAGCAGTAAAATTGTGTGAAGCTGCCGGTCTCATGGCCAAGGAGCCAGCGTCCCTGCAGCTCCGTTATCTGCAGACCATAAGAGAAATTGGTGTTTCCGGCAAAAACACGACGTTAATGCCCGTGCCCATGGATTTATTAAAAAATCTTATACCCAAAGATCATTAAAAACCAAGGTTAGAAGGATCATGCTAAAAGTTACAGAAAAACAAGACTGGATGAAGCTCCTGCTTATTATTTTTGCACTGCTGCTTGCAGTTCAGGTGCAGAATGCTGCTGCCATGACAGATGAGGACTGCCTTGACTGTCATACAGACCCGGACCTTACCGTTGAAGTAGATGGCAAGACCGTGCAGTTGAACGTTGACGGGGACAAGTACATGGGCTCTGTGCATGCAGATAACAGCTGTGTTTCCTGCCATGAAGAGGCGGATGTGGACGAGGCACCGCACCCGTATCCCATGGCACGGGTTGACTGCGCCAACTGCCATGATGATATTGCCGAGATTTTTGCCAACAGCCTGCACGGCCAGGCACTTGAAAAAAACGATCCCTATGCCCCGAAATGTATAGACTGTCATGGCAAGCACGATATCGTTTCATTACAGGATAAGAATTCTCCGACCTATATACTGAATGTTCCCTTTACCTGCGGCCGCTGTCACCAGGAAGGCAGCCCCATGACCCTGACCCATGATATCCCCAAGAAGAATATTCTGAAGAATTTTTCCATGTCCATCCATGGCGAGGGTTTGTACCGCAAGGGTTTGACGGTGACCGCGGTATGTACCAGCTGCCATACGGCCCATAATGTTCTGCCTCATACAGATCCGAATTCCACGATCAGTCGTTTGAACGTGGTGAAGACCTGCATGAAATGCCATGCAAATATTGAAGAAGCCCATACCAAGATCGTCCGTGGCGAGTTGTGGGAAACAGAACCGCATAAAGTCCCGGCCTGCGTCGAATGTCACGGACCGCATCAGGCCAGGCGGGTTCTTTATGAAGACAGCCTCAATGACCTGTTCTGCCTGAAATGTCATGGCAACCCCGACCTGAAGCTGATCATGGCCAACGGAGAGGAAAAGAGCCTGTTCGTCAATGTCGAGGATTTCGAGCACTCGATCCATAAGGAGAAGCGTATTGCGTGTGCCAAGTGCCATGTCAATGTGGATCACCAGAAAAATCCGGTCTGCAGGGATTCAGGCAAGGTGGATTGTTCCATCTGCCATGCCCAGGTTGTTGACCTGTACAATAAAAGCACCCATGGCATGCTGTCCGCGAAAGATGACAAGAATGCGCCGCTCTGTTCCGATTGTCATGGCACCCATGGCATAATGTCCAAATCCAACTCCGAATCCCCCATATTTGCACGCAACATCCCGGAACTCTGTGGTAGCTGCCACAGGGAAGGAGAAAAGGCAGCCCTGCGCTATACCGGAACACAGCATGATATCATCAAGCACTACCAGATGAGTATACATGGCCGCGGATTGTCGCAGTCGGGACTCATGGTTTCAGCTTCCTGTACCAACTGCCATACGGCGCACAGCATGCTGCCGTCTTCCAATCCGGAATCAAGTGTAAACCGGAATAATATTATAGAGGCATGCGCCCAGTGCCATCTGGGTATTGCTGAAAAATTCAGCTCTTCGATCCATAGCCCCGCAGTATCGAAGACGGATAAAAAGCTGCCGGTCTGCAATGACTGTCATACCTCGCATACCATCAGCCGCCATGATACTGCCGGCTTCCGCGGTTTGATCCTTGACGAATGCGGCACCTGCCATGAACATGAGACAGACTCCTATTTTGAAACGTATCACGGGAAGGCTTCAATGCTTTCAGGCGGTGAGAAGACAGCCAAGTGCTCCGACTGTCACGGGTCGCATGACATCCTGCCGGCATACTATTCCGAGTCCAATCTAAACCGGCGCCATGTCGTTGAAACCTGCAAGAAGTGCCACCCTGGCTCCAACAGGAAATTTACCGGCTATCTTACGCATGCCACCCATCATGACAGGGATAAGTATCCCTACCTCTATTACACTTTCTGGGGTATGACCGGCCTGCTGGTCGGCACGTTTGCCTTCTTTGGCATCCATACCCTTTTCTGGATGCCGCGTTCATTCAGGGAGCGTTTCAAGAAGCGCCGGGAGCACAGCCGCGAGAATATCCTGAAGAAGGATGATGATTGGTCGTAACATTAGAACAGCGTAACGCTAATTTGAATATAAAAAACAGAAATGTCGGCAGAGCCGAAAGTTCTTGAGAAGGAAGAATCGTTATGAATGAGCCACAAGTAAAATATGTACAGCGTTTTACAATTTTTCCCAGATTTCTGCACTTTCTGGTAATCATCAGCTTTCTGACCCTGGCAGTCTCAGGGATGGCACTTAAGTTTGCTGCCGAGAGATGGGCGGAAATCGTTGCTTCTTTTTTTGGCAGTTTTGAGGTGTTGGGATCACTGCACAGGTTTATGGCTGTTGTCACCTTTACCTATTTTGCCTTAAATTTCGTCCTCATGTACCAGAATTGGAGAAAATCAGGCAAGTCAATGTTGCAGTTTATGCTACACAAGGACAGCATGATCCCCAACCTGAACGATGCCAAGGAACTGCTGCAGACCTTCAAGTGGTTCTTTGGTATGGGGCCGCAGCCGCAATACGGGCGCTGGACCTACTGGGAAAAGTTTGACTACATGGCTGTCTTCTGGGGTGTTGCAGTCATCGGTTCCACGGGCTTAGCCCTCTGGTTTCCAGAGCAGTTCACCCTGGTAATTCCCGGGTACTGGATAAACATTGCCACCATAATTCACAGCGATGAGGCCCTGCTCGCATCAGGCTTTATTTTTACCATCCATTTTTTCAATACCCATCTGCGCCCGGAGAAATTCCCCATGGACCCGGTTATTTTTACCGGCACCATGCCCCTGGATGAATTGATGCATGAACGCCCGCGGGAATATGCCGAACTGGTTGCTGCCGGCAAACTTGATGAGGTCATAGTGCCGCCGACGCCGCGCTGGTTTTTTGTTGTGTCGCATGTTTTTGGTTTTACCGCTTTAGCCATCGGTCTGACTCTTGTTGTGTCCATTATTTACTCCATGATTTTTCTCTATGTAAAATAGGTAATTTTGCGCACATAAAAATAGTTGAGGTTTAGAACCCCTTTTGTTATATAAGGGCGTTTCTTTCATGGGTTGACCGTGTTGACCACATCGTGGTATACAGATCATCCGAATATAACAATAATTTAGCAATGCATTTTCAGGTTATTTCCCCTTTGTGTTATCCTATAGGGGAATGTATAGAATTCAATGTAATAAGAAGATAGCAAAGGAGCTTTGAGAGCAATGGCTGAGAACGAAACAAATCAGGAAGGACAAACACCAGCAGGCGGTGACCCCAAGAAATACCGGGGGCCGTGGGGCCATATAATCCGGGGCATGTGGCGTACGCCCCTGGGGATGTTCGGCGTAGTCCTGACAACTGTCAGTATCACCCTGATGATACTCGGCATAATTGTTGAAGTACTGGGAATCGTCCATAACCCCTATGTCGGCATCATAACCTTTATGGTTCTGCCGGGCGGCATGATCATGGGGCTTATGATAATCCCTCTGGCTGCTTATTTAAGAAGAAAACAATACCACAAGTACGGCATTGTCAAGGAACACCTGCAGATCAACCTCAGTGATCACAAGCATCGCAGTTTTATCATCGGCTTTGTCATCCTGACCATCGTCAACATTACAGTTCTTGTCCTCGTAGGCTACGAAGGCTATCATTTTACCGATTCGCCCTATTTCTGCGGTATGGTGTGCCATGATGTCATGGCGCCCGAATATACGGCATACCAGCGCTCGCCCCATGTCAAGGTTGCCTGTGTTGAATGTCATATCGGCCCAGGTGCTGACTGGTTTGTCCAGGCCAAGATCTCCGGTCTGCGTCAGGTACTGGCAGTTGTAGCTGACAGCTACAGCCGGCCGATTCCGGCGCCTGTTGAACATTTGCGTCCGGCCCGGGATACCTGCGAAACCTGCCATTGGCCGGATAAGTTTCACGGCAAGAAGATCAAGATATTCACCCATTTTACAAACAACGACCAGATTAACCCTGAAGTCAATGAAATGGCCCTGCATATCGGCGGCCATAATCCCCAGTCCGGAGAGTTTGAGGGCATCCATTGGCATGTGAGTAAAGATGTGGAGGTCAGCTATTTATCGGTTGATGACAAGCGGACCCAAGTGGCCAGGGTCAGGGTCAAACGTCCTGACGGCTCTGAAGAGGAGTTTATCAAGGAGGACATCGAAGTTCCTGAAGGGGAAGAACTTGAATGGCGCACCATGGACTGTATCGATTGCCATAATCGTCCTACCCATATTTACGATATGCCGGATGAGGTTGTGGACTTCGGCCTGCTCAGCAAGAAGATCAACCCTGAGATTGCCGGGATCCGCGAAGACAGCCTGATCGCTCTGCAGCGTGACTATCCGTCCAGGGAGGAGGCTGAAGCCAAGATAGGTGAGCACCTGTTGGCTCTGCAGAAACTGCGCGGCGAAAAACAGGCCGAAGAAAATGTTGAGGCCATCAGGGTGGCCGGGGAATACCTGGTTGAGTCCTACCTCAATAATATCTGGCCGAAGATGAACGTTACCTGGGGGACGTACCAGGGCCATTTAGGCCACCAGTACTATGATGAAAGCGGCTTTGGCTGCTTCCGCTGCCACGATGAAGAGCATACCTCTGAGGCCGGCAATTATATCACAATGGATTGTGACCTGTGCCACGATGAGCCGGAGTAACAGGCAGCTTTTTAATTGCTAAACCAAAGCCCCCGCAGATTTCGATCAGCGGGGGCTTTTTTATGCAAAGAGGGCTGGAAAACGTTATTTATGGGGTGGGGTACCAGGTTGAATTATCGTGAGTAACAGTTATGGTATTGACGTGACAGGCGCCATTACAGGTCGTGTTATCGACCGTAGAGATACTCGAAATGGTATCGGAGGCATCGGGGTGAAGAAAATTCACATCCGCCGGGCTGGATGAGTCGAAATGTGTTGCGGTTCCGATGCCGGCCCCGTTATGGCAACGACCGCAGGTCAGACTGGGATCAACGCTGATGAGACTGGTATGCCCGGCACGATTATGTTGTCCCTGGCGGTTGGGCCGTAGGTTACCGGCCGGTGCGTTACCGTCCGGCGGCTGATTATGACAGGAGACGCAGCCGCTCGGGTTGACCACCGGATCGACTGTATGGCAGGCGGTACAGGCCGGGCCTACCCCGCCATCGGCTACCCCTCCGAGATTCGCACCGTGGCAGAGTGTACACATGCTCATGAACTTGGTTGCCTCTATATCCCCATGTCTGTAGGTGCCATCATACCAATGAACATCTTCCCTGGCACCGACCGACGGATGGGCAGTATAGTCGTTATGGCAGAACTCACAGCCGTTGTCATTTAAGATACCGACGTTGAAGCGGGGATTGACACCGGCCTCGGCATGGCAAAGCTGGCAGTTAACCATGCCGAGGGGAAAGGCAGGCGTCTGAGCCTTTGCAGCAGGACCGTGATTAAGGGGATCATAGAAGCTGAAATCCAACGGGTGGGGGGCAGTGCCGCCAAAACCAAAGCTTTTCAACTCCACCGGCAGACCGGAATCAGAGAGCTGGTGTTCGGCATCGTTGGCATGACAGGCGATGTCGCAGCCCCAATTGGCCTCATTGTAGCCGGGACTGGCATTCATATCTATCGTTCCGTCCCAGTGGTCGCCGATGGAATCGGTATCCTTGTCGAACAGCAGATAATTTGTCGCAGCAGCGAAACTGGAGCCCGTATCGGTTTCCTTCACGCCGTGGCACCCAGCGCAGATATCATGAAAGTCTTCAGCAGCATTACCGTGGGCCACTCCGGTATCGGTGGCAACATCAGGGGTGCCGTCCGGGGGATAGCCATGACAGAAAGTGCAGTCCAGGGTAAAGACAGTTGTCGAATCGTGGCAGCCAAGACAACTGACCCCGACCCCGCCAACGCCGTCAAGGGCAGCACCATGACAAAGGGTACATGCATTCTGGATATTGGACGCTGAATAATGGAACGTGTTATTCGGCCCGGCCCAGTCAACAGGATGGGCGTAGTAGAAGGTGTGGCAGGCCTCGCAGCCTGTACCGCTGGCACTATAGATGCCAATGTTAAAACGGGGATTGCTTCCTGGTCCGCCGGGCTCTCCATGGCAGGTTTGACAGGCCGTCAGGTCAGCCTTGGCATCCGGGCCATGATTTGTACCTTCAAGGTAGGTACCATTCACTGGATGTGGTACCTGGTTTGGCCCGTCGGCATGACAGCCAAGGTCGTTGAAATCGGAGGCGAAGCAGCTGGGAGCCCCCTGACAGCCCTGCAGTTGATCGTCATGGCATGGGGAGCACGAGGTAAAACCATTGGCAGCGGCATACGCACGATGGTCGATATACGGATCTATCCAAGCGGCCGGGTGAATGATAAACGGTGGTATGTCGTTGTAGGAGTGGCAGGAATAGCAGCTGACTGCCTCGCCGCTTCCATGCAGGTCTGTACCATGGCAGATGACGCACTCTGCGTATCCGGGAACAGCCAGGGCATCGGCGGGATGCGTGTCGATATAACACGGCGGATGTGGGGCATTATCCGGGGGAGCACCTGGATTTCCGTCGGAACACCCTGTCAGGGCCAAGGGCAGGAATGGTAAAAGCAGTAAGACAAATAGGCGTATCATCTTTTTCTCCTTCTATGTTTATCCATGACAAGGCGCACAGGTTTCAGCCGTCTTCGGATTACCATGGCAGCGGAAACATGATGTTGGATCAACCCTCCCGTCAATCCGATGGCGGGCAAGATAGTCCCCCCGGTGCGGAGTCCGCCGGAAGGTTGAAGTTTTGTTCTTTTGTGACGGTTTCTCGTCCACCCTGACCCCATGACAGTCATCACAGAATTGCTGTTGATGACACATGTTGCATGCCTGTTCATACTGATATGCAAGAAGACGATGGTTATCCGTAAAGGTAGCTGTATGATTGAAACGCGCATAAACGATCCTGTCGTTTTCTTCATGACAGTCCGAACAGATTGGCCGTCCCGGTTCCAGCTCTTCCGGGTGGATCGAAGGGAACACATATCCGGAGCCCTGCTTGGAGGCACAGGCATATACCAAAAGCAATGTTAAAAACAACAACCCGCCGACAAATTTCATTTTTCCAAACATTGTTTTACTCCTGTAAAGGCGAACAATGATAGTTCAAATTTTTTATTCTTTTCCATAGGTGTATTCTGCAACCAGCTTCGCGCTGAAATCATTATCAAAATAAGGATCACTGCTGTAATCAAGAGAGAATTTCAGCGCCAGAGCTTTAGCAAAAAATGTCTTCCCCGCTCCCAGGGAGATGAAGGTGGAATTACTCTGGCCGTATATGTCCTCCCCGTAGCCGACAAGGATGAGATCAGAGCTGATGAATTCAACCGGAAAGGATTCCGGCAATCTGGTCCAGTAGACAAAAGCCCGCCCCATCAGGTAATCGTTTTGGGATGTATCCCCGTTCATAACGCCAAGTTCGATTCCTACCTGGCACAAATCTTCCAGGTGTTTGATTACCAGGCCGGAAATATATTGACTTGAATCCCCCCGCAGATCATAGTCAATATTCTTCGCCTTCAGATTCACTTCATAGGATTCAGCTCCGAACCAGTCGACTTCCGCACCGATTACGGTCAACTCTTCACCGGTAGTGGCCAGAAGTTTGAAAGGATTGGGGCTGTCTGTGCTGGAAAAGTAATCGTCATATTGAAAAAGCTGTAAAAATGGGCGGATCTGGAAAGAACCGGCCTGAACCAGCATCTCATAGGAATGTTCAGCCCAGCTTTCGGTCAACATATTAAAAGAGGAAAATCCGCCAAAGCCTATGGAATAGGGCAGGTTCAGCGAAATATCCAGCCCGAGCTTTTCATCATCATCTGTGGAATCATTACGAACCTTTTTATAGGAAAGTCCCAGTTCATAGAGTCCTGACCGGTAATTTGCAATACGACCGCCCAGGATGGAATCACCGGAGCGTCCATCTTCCGTCAGTGCTACAGGTGATCCGCCATAAAGCGATATATCAAAGCTTGCCCCCAATGCAGCCTGCATACTCAGGCCGTCCAGGCTTGCATTGGCAACTCCTGAAAACAGCTGCTGCCGTCCCAGCATCATGCTGGTATTTGCCTTGTCAAACCTGTACTTTAGATACCCGGCCAGAATCTCACCGTCATTTTTTTGCTCATAATAATTATTGTCCGTCAAATTAAGCCGGCCCCATCCATATCCATAAAAAGACAGCGCTTCATCGTCGGTTAGGTAATTCAGGCCCAGGTATTCATAAAACGGAATCAGGGTCGAACTTTTATTCGTGCTGGTATCACGTTCATAAAGAGCCAGGCTCGAATGGGAGGTAACTTCAAGTTGCCCGGCAGTAAGCCAACCGGGAGCAATTAAACAGCCAAGCGCACAACATGAAAACACCTTTACAAATTTTTCAATCTTCATGCCTCCCCCTATTTAAGGTGATAAAATGGTTCCTGTTTCATTTTCAAGAAAAAATGGGTGAAGATTCAACAGCCTCTCATTTAAATTAAATTGCTGTTTAATTGTCAAGTGTTGTCGTGAATCAATTGGTTAAAATACCCGAAATATGCAGAAACGGATTAATCGGGGAACATATTTACAAGAGGACTCGTTGCGTCGAACTGCACGGCCAACTACTAATAAAGAATGATACAGTTTTTTTACCCTTCGGTCTCCAATAAGCATGACAAACTTCTTGACGGAGAAGGAGTAACCTATTCATATGTGATTGCTTAATTGACGAGGTTCAAACCCAGTAATCTTGAAGATAGATCATGACTAAAAGCCCCCATTCACTGCCTGAAAAAAAACAACGCTCCAGGTTGCTTCCTGGATCAAACTCCCCGACGGATGCATCCCGACGTATCCCCCTCTGGCAGGCTCTTGTTCTGCCGCTAGCAGCTATCTTCGTTTTTTTCCTGCTCCTTGAAGGCGGACTGGCTCTTTTTGGTGTAAAACCGGCTTTGCAGACTGAAGACCCCTTTGTCGGCTTTGCCTCCAATGTACCCCTGTTTGTTCCCGCGACCGGTCCGAAAGGCGAGCAATTCCTGACCACCGCAACCAACA
>Ga0210109_1000006_pt1 | contig 41947 bp, 40 predicted proteins | sample China_Bullhead_C_FD_184857 | JGI IMG/M metagenome (GOLD analysis project Ga0210109, IMG submission 184857) | Wetland microbial communities from San Francisco Bay, California, USA, that impact long-term carbon sequestration -... | ecosystem: Environmental > Aquatic > Marine > Wetlands ...
TTTGCTTGCTGTAATGCAGAAAATGGAATATGGGGGGAATGCCGGTATCATCGGAGAGGTGGTTGCCGAGCATCCGGGGCAGGTGGTAATGCAGACCAGTATCGGCTCAAGCCGTATTGTAGACATGCTCCACGGTGAACCGCTGCCGAGGATTTGCTGAGCAGGCAAAATATATTGAAGATTGAAGATCGGATATTATACGCATATAAAACTGCTGCTGATTGACGGAAGATTTCCTACCATAAATTCTCACCCTTCAATTTTTCAAATCTTTAATATTCTCACTCCTAACTTCTTACTTTTCACTCTTCGCTTCTTTCGTATGCATTTTCACCCAGAGGCTTTTAAGCGACGCCTTCAGATCTTCGTTATCCAGGGAGCTGATGAGTTTGTCAAACTTCTGCTCTTCTTTTTTGTCCAGCAAGACAGGCTTGGCTTTCTTGACTTCAGGTGCGGGCGGGGGAGTCAGAGAGCTGTTGAGCTGAAAGCGGATATCACTGATCTTTTCACCGTGAAGCTGCTCGTTTATTTTTTCAAGCAGCAGCATTTTCTGCAGGTGAAGCTGCTGCATCCAGACCGAGTCCGCTACTTTGACCCAGAGGATCTGGCCGCGGATGAGGGAGGGTTGGGCTACGGCAGCGATTTCCCTGCCGACAGTGGCATCCCAGAACGCAAAAACCCTGTGCAGCTCAAGCTTTGAGTGCCATTTTTTGCTTTGAAAAACAGCAGAAAGAAGCCGGTTTATCTGCACCGGCCTGTTTACCTCATTACTCTTCCTGGTGCTTGCCATTTTCTTGGTCTAGGACAACACGGTTTCTGCCGGTTTCTTTTGCTTTATACATGGCTATATCAGCCCTCCTGACCAGGTCGGCAATGTCTTCAGACAATTTTTTTTCCTTGGAGCGGATAAATCGGGCCAGCCCGATACTTAACCCGGTCAGCGGCATTTTCTTTTCATCAAAGCTTTGGATGAAGCGCTCGGCGGTCATCAGGGCCTGGTCCTGTGAAACCTGGGTCAGGATAACGCCGAACTCATCCCCGCCATAGCGAAAGGGCCAGTCGACGTTTTCCCTGATACAGTGCCTTATGGTCACACCCACATCCTGCAGGAGCTTGTCCCCTGCAGGATGACCGTACTTGTCGTTTATCTCCTTAAGATTGTCAACATCAAGCACGGCCAGGAAGAGATCATGGTTTTGGCGGTGGGCCCGTTGAACCTCCTCTAATATCTTGGTATCAAAATAACGCCGGTTATAAAGACCTGTAAGTCCGTCAGAAATGGAAAGGAGTTCGAGCTGGTGCATGAGCTCTATCTCGCGGACAAGCCTGTTGATCTTGGCCTCGAGTTCATCGGTATTGAAGGGTTTTGAAATAAAGTCACTGGCCCCGGCCCTTATCACTTCGGTATAGCTAAAGGTGCAGTCATAGCCGGTAGTGATGATGACCTGGATGCCGGGATAATGGTTGTGGATGTGCTTCAGGAGTTCCATGCCGTCCATTCCATGCATCACCATATCGGTCAGCACAATATTAAAGAAGTCATGTTCCAGTTTTTCTATGGCTTCAAAGCCGCTCTCGGCAGTTGCGGAATCATAGCCGAAGGTGGCCATCAGCTCTGACAGGATCTTGAGTATTGACGGATCATCATCAACAAGGAGGATTTTTGGGTGGGGATCGGTCATGGGCGGTTGGCTTCTTTTTTGAGCGACAAATAGTCAGCTAGAATTTTGGCATGATCAAAAACCAGCGGAGGCAGGTTATACCGGGTAAAGACGCCTGTCCGGGCTGCATCATCCCCTGCATTGGGCAAGCCGTCCGCAGTTGCTATAAAGACCGTTGATATTGTGTGGTGCCGCGGATCACGGTCCGGATCAGAATAGGTCTTAAGCTGTTGGCTGAGCCTGACATTGAGGCCTGTCTCTTCAAAGGCCTCACGCATTGCTGCCTGCTCAAGGGATTCTCCATAGTCAACGAATCCTCCTGGCAGGGCCCAGCCTAACGGTTCGTTTTTTCTTTCAATTAAAATGATGCCGCCCGCTACTTCGATGATTATATCCACTGTCGGCAGTGGATTTTTGTAGCTCCTAATGGGGTGACCGCATTTGGGACATTCCATTGCAAGGATCCCGGTAACTGAAGTTTAACAGCCAGAAAAATCAGCACAGACTTAACTTTCTAACATATTGTTATTAAAGTGTAAACAGTCAGTTTATAGAAGAATAATTATTATTGGGATATCGGTACCGGAAGGGATCAGTCAAAACAGAGGCTATGGATAGCCTGCCAGTCGTTAACGGTAGGCAGGTCATGTCCGTTCTTGTTCCAGGGCTGATTGTAGACGAGGGGTGTAATTCCTTCGTTTGCCAGCATCTTGCAGGTCTGCAGCCGGTCATCCACAAAATATTTCAGGCCCAGGTCTTTGATATAGGCGGTTTTGTTGTCGTGCATGCCCATTGCCACAAGTCTTATTTTTTCAAATGTGGCAGGCTGCAGATAATGTTTAAGCCAACGGGCGATGGGTTTCTCATGGGGCCTGGCCGTAATAAAGGTCAAGGGTGCTTCATCGGCAAACCTGTGCAGCACAGGTATGGCGTCTTCCATGGGCTGCAGGCCGGCAGTCAAAGGGTCATCAAGCAGACGGATGAAAATCTCTTCAATAATTCCCTGGTCCACATCGAGACAGTCGATCACCTCGAAACTGGTAATATCATCCAGGCTGATGGAGTTTATGCCGTATTCCTCGTTGGCTATCCGTATGAAAGCGCCGCCAGTGTCGGCAACCACGCCGTCAATGTCAAAGCCGATAAGTGCAGGATTAATTTTGTTCATATGCAGGGGGCAAATGGGATTATTGCAAAACCTTAGTAAGCTTGTTCAATTTCTTTCACTTTTTTAATCAGGGCATCGTTAACCGGGGTGGGTATGCCCAGTCTCCTGCCGGCTGCAGCGATTTCGCCGTTGATGGCATCTATTTCCGTCGGCCGCTTCCTGTTCACATCCTGCAGCATGGAGGAAAGGTTTTGGGCTGTTTTTCTGCACACATCAAGGGTTATGGCAAGCGGGTCATCCGCAAGCTCGATGCCCAGGGCCCGGGCCACAGCTTCTCCTTCCCTGACGGCGGCACTGAGCTTTTCTTTTGTGTCGGCTGATTCCAGTAGTCTGCCATTGGGGCAGCGGTGGATAGCAGTTAAGGCATTGATGCCGGTATTAATGAGGAGTTTGGACCAGAGATAATCAAGAATATTGTCAACGATAACCGTCTCAATGCCTCCGTAGTTCAGCAGGTTGCAGACCTTGGCCAGAAGGAGTGATCTTGTGAAACTTGCAGATTTAAGAAAACCGATCCGGGTTAAACCGTCGCCGGCATGGCATACATGACCCGGGGCCACCATGTTCGCACCCTGGGCTGTTACACCGAGAACGATTGGAGGCAGTTTTTGCCTGTTCTTGAGGAGCGCCAGGTGTCCAATGCCGTTCTGCAGAGTTACAAGGAGCGTATCCTCCTGGACAAGTTTTGCGGCCAGCTGGAGGCCTGCAGCTACCTGCGGCGATTTGACACAGAGTATAATGATATCCGCCGGGCCGATCTCTTGCGGATCAACAGTTGCATTTATGCGGCAGGTTTTCTTTTGGTTTCCTTCTTCCAGGATCAGGCCGTTCTCTTTGAGGTACCGGGCCCGTTCCGGTTTGTAATCCAGGAGCCAGAGGTCAAGGGCTGGGTTTACATCGCGCGATTGGTCCAGCTTGATGGTGAGTGAGGCAGCCAAGAGGCAGCCCAGGGCTCCGGGCCCGATTATTGCAATTTTCATAGAAGAAATGACAGGTCAGAATAGGGTGTTAAAAGGTGAAAAAAATCACGGGCTCCAGTGAAATGGAGCCCGTGAAGAGTTTACATTGAATTATTGTTTGAGACTTGCATCTTCGATAATAACTGCATAGATGTAACCGGCGCCAAAATCTTTGTTGGCAGCAAGAACGCCTTCCATGGTGATGATTTCCCAGGCAGGATCTGGTTCCAATGCGGTGGTAACAACGAGATCGTGGGTGTTGTCAGCAGGATTTCCGGTCCCGTCCTGGAGATGGATCCAGTTGCGGCCCATGATGCGCGGGGATACTTTCATGACTTTCCCCCTGACGACAACGGTTTGGCCGTTAAGTTCCTCGCTTTTGCTGAAAATCTCACCAACTGAATAGCTGTTCTCACCAGCGGCCTTTTCTACCTTGACATCGGCGGAGGGTACAACCGCTTTCTGGCTGCCCGTGATCATGCCTGCGTCCCCAGCAGCCGGGGCCCCTTCACTGCTAAGGGCCTGGGAAAAGGATTCGGCGCCAGCGGCTGGGGGCTGGGAAAAGGGTGCTGCAGCGGAGCCGGGAGGTGTCATTGCCGGCGGCGTGCCGTCTTTGCCGACAAGGCCGCCGGAGAATACGATTTCCGGGAAGGTCCGGTCCAGGCTTTTGCTGACGAAATTCTGCATAACCATGCCGTCCATATAGGTAACCTCTTCGCCCACTGCAACAGGTGTCTGATTCACAGCGATCCATTTTGTCCCGGCATCTGTTTCCACGTTCATATAGGTGTAGCCGGCGGAATCCAAGGTCTCAAGCACCTTTCCTGTGACAGGTGCAGCAGGGGGAGCAGCAGCAGTGCTGAGATCAGGTTGCTGCTGGGTCGCCTGTGGTGTGCTGGCCTGTTCCTTGGGTTTGTCCTGGCTGCATGCAGCCAAGCTGACTATTAAAACAATACTGCAGAACAAAGAAAAAAATCTGTACATGGAACATCCTCCTCAAAATTTTTAATGCCAATATTATATGGTGCGTAAAAATATCCAAGGCCCAACCATGGCCTGTTTAGAATCTTTTTTTGCTTCAGGTGCAATGACTGTGTAAAGCAAGCAGTTTGATTTCGTCAGCAAATAATAAACACAATAAGCCTTTGAATTGCGAATAACAAGTTTGGGACTATAAATAATTATTCTCTTTTCAGCAAGGCGAAGTTGGCAAGGCAAACGGCAAAAAAAGATTGGGAAAAAAATATTCAGCCCAGGGCAGAAAAAACAGTATCCTCAAGGGCCCTGGCCCAGACCTCGTAGCCTTCTTCGCTCAGGTGGACTCCGTCTGGTTCATAATAGGCCGTGATGGCCTGCGAATCTTCTCCAAGAAATAACGGATACAGGTCGAGATAGACAATATTCATGTCCCTGGCAATATCCCTTAATATCCTGTTGAGCCGTGGCACAGCATCGCCGAGAAAGTAAAGTTCAATGGGCAGCAGGCTGGTCATAACAATGGTTGTCTGCGCGTAATTTTTCTGCAGCAGGGTGATAATCTTTTCATAGGTGGCCGGGAAGCCATAGTCCTCCATGGCAATGTTGTTGATACCGGTCATGATCATGACAAGGTCGGGGCTCTGTATCCTCCTGGTGATGTTTGGCACCCTGGAGAGTAGCCCTTCCGCAGTTTCCCCCGCAGAGCCGAAATTAAAAATCTGATCGGCCTGAAATCTTTTCTGCCAATCAAAAAACTCGATCAACGAGTCGCCCATGAAGAGAAATTGCCGGGCCATGTCAGTTTAGCGCTGAAATGAGAACCACGGCACCCATTGGCTCTACCTTTATATTTTTATTTGAGGTCAGAAGAATTCCCTTTGATCCTTCCAGGAAGTCCAGGGGAGGCGGTGCTGCAGTATCGATAATTTTACGCCACCTGCCGTTGCTTATCGGATTCGGGGCTGTGAATCTCTCCGCCTTAGAGTGATGCCCATTCAGCATGACGAAAAAGTCATTGTCCGGCCTTCCTTCAGCCCCCTGGCCATCCAGCAGGAACGCCAGGCTTTTGGCGGAATCTGACCAGTCGCCGGTATCGGGCTGGGTGGATTGCCACCTTATAGGGTGGTGCAGTTCATGGGGCAGGTCCGGGAAAAAATCAGACCTCCTGAAAATCGGATGATTTTTGCGTAATTGTATGAGAAGGCGAAAAAATCGGAAAAGATCTTGATTTTTTTCCTTCAGGCTCCAGTCAATCCAGTTCAGGGGACTGTCATGGCAGTAAGCGTTATTGTTTCCTTTCTGGGTCCGGCCGAATTCATCGCCTGCCAGCACCATGGGCACACCCTGTGACAGCAAGAGAATGATCGCCATGCTGCGCACCCTCCTGGCACGAAGCACATTTGTCGCAGCATCGTCCGTCCTGCCTTCATGGCCGCTATTCCAGCTTATTTCATGGTCATATCCATCCCGGTTATCCTCGCCGTTTTCCAGGTTGTGCTTCGTGTTGTAACTTACCAGGTCATGGAGGGTAAAGCCGTCATGACTGGTAACAAAATTGATGCTGTTGTAGGGCCGGCGTAAACTTTTCTGGAAAAGGTCCGAACTGCCTGCTATGCGCGTAGCCAGGGATGATACCGTGCCTTCGTGGCCGCACATAAAAGCCCTGACATCATCCCGGAATTTGCCGTTCCATTCGGCCCAGCGGCCACTGGTGGAAAAACTTCCCACCTGGTAAAGTCCGGCGGCATCCCAGGCCTCGGCTATCATTTTTGTATGGGACAGTATGGGGTCCTCAGCTATCATCTCCACCATCGGGGGATTGCTCAGGGGGGCGCCGTTCTGGTCCCGGCCAAGAATGGAGGCAAGGTCAAAACGAAAGCCGTCCACATGCATCTCAATAACCCAGAAATGCAGACAGGAGATAATATGCTGCCTGACAATGGGATGGTTACAGTTAAGGGTATTGCCGCAGCCGGAGAAATTAAGATAGGCCCTGGTGGCTGGATCGAGGAGGTAGTAAATTGAATTGTCCAACCCTCTGAAATTGAGCAGCGGGCCGTCGCTGCCGCCTTCAGCCGTATGGTTGAACACCACATCGAGGATTACCTCTATACCGGCCTTATGCAGTGCCTTGACCATGTCTTTGAATTCTCTCACCTGGTTGCCGTTTTTATTGTCAGCAGCGTAGGAAGCTTTGGGGGCGCAGAAGGTGATAGGGCTGTAACCCCAGAAATTCAGAAGTTCCTGACCGCGTACAGGATTTATATTGGTGTTTTCATTTTCATTGAATTCGGCTATGGGCATCAGTTCCACAGCCGTGATGCCCAACTCCAGCAGGTAGGGTATTTTTTCTATTATACCGGCAAAGGTGCCGGGATGCTCTACATTGGAACTGGGATGCTGCGTAAACCCCCGGACATGCATCTCGTAGATGATCGAGTCCTGCAGGGGGATTTGCAGGGGCCTGTCATCCTCCCAGTCAAAATGGTTGTCAACGACAAGGCAGCGCCGCCTGAAGCCGGCCTGTTTTTTACTTGGGCCATTCCATTTTTCGCCGCCGGCAAGAGCCTTGGCATAAGGGTCAAGGAGAAGGGTCTTGTCGTCAAAAAAGAGACCCGATCCCATGGGGTCGTGGGGCCCGTTTGCCCTGAAGCAGTATTGCAGGTCATGTTGCTTTGTGCAGAGCAGGATGTGCCAGATGTCTCCGGTTTTATTGCGGACAGGATCCAGTTCAATTTCACCGATGCTACTTCCTGTTGGCGTAAATAGTACGAGCCACAGGTGCGCCGCATGCCGGGAAAAAACGGCAAAGTTGATGCCTTCGGGCACAATGGTTGCACCAAGCTGCATGGGAGAGCCTGGCATGATCTCAAAGGTCCATTTTGGTGTAAGTGAAATTGTTTTCATAGTGCTTCAATAGGGTGGACTGAACAGGAACAGCGCGTGCATTCACCGTAACTTGCCGCGGGGAGCTTCAATTCATACGGCATCTGTCAGAATCCGTGAACCTGCAAAGGCATCCGTGGTTTCGACAACTCCTGCCATACCAATGTATTGCCGGTATCGCCAAAACAGGATGCGTAAATGTATGATTGTTTCTGCGTAGATGAATGTATTGGCTCGTTCGGCATATTGCAAGAAAACTTTACAGACAAAATTGATACCTTCTAAAAAAGTCTCGCAATCAGCATCGGGGCCTCCTAGAATCAGGATGAAATACCTGACGCGTATGGCTTGCGGATTCTTGACTTGTCTCGAGGCCTCACTTCGTTCCCGATCTATGCGGTTGACAAAATCGGGATATAATTATGGTAAAAAAATGAGAGTCCTGCACCATTGCCGCCCCTGTTCCTTTTATGCTGCCGCCTGCTGCTTTTTGCGGGGAACAGAAAAAAGAACTTGCCAGAAATATCTGACAAATTATTCTTATTGATAATTATTCTTAAAAATAGACTATTGTTTTATCAGTGATTAACTCCGAATACAGGGAGAATGTATGAGTTTTTTTACGAAACTGGGCATAGATCGGACACAGGCTTCCATCGACTGGGATTTGCAGCCGGCCGACACCTTTGGTATGTTTGAAAGCTGGGGCGGCAAGGAAAGGGTAAAAAACAAGAACGAGCGCTTTTATTATTTTTATATTGATAACTGGCAGCTGCCGGCAAGGCTGCTCCTCATGGAGCGGGGCATAAAATACGCCAGGATCCTAGCCAGGATAGAAGCGCCGCAGGAATTGATCGATACATGTATAGCCGGGCAGGGCAAGTCAACCACCCTTGATGCGAGTTATGCCATTGATGATGCCATCAAGCTGTGGCTGCAGAAAAATGTCGTGGACAGTGATAACGATTCCCTGGTTATACCCATCAAGGCAAAAGAAGAAGAGGTCCTGCGGGAAACCGGATTGCCCCAGCCCTCAGACCCTGTGCCTGAACTGCATCTGCGCAATCTGCGGAGCACCCCCCTGGCCTTTAAAGAAGGGGAACTTGCGGGCCTGATCAAACGCTCCGGCCTGTTTGAAAGGCGATACAATCCTGAGGCAAATGCAGAAGGCTATCTTGTGGACAATGGGGACGGCCTGACCGTAACTGACAGGACAACAAAACTCATGTGGCAGCGGGGAGGGAGCGACATAAACTCTATCCGTACAATACAGAGCTGGATCGGCGAGTTGAACATGTCTAACTTTGCAGGCCATAATGACTGGCGATTGCCTACCTTTGAAGAGGCTTTGTCCCTGGCGGTAAAGGCAAAGAACAGCAAGGAATTATACCTGCATCGCTGTTTTTCAGCAGGCCAGCCATTTATCTTCACATCTGATAAAAGAAATCCGGGCGGGCACTGGTTTATTGATTATGCCCAGGCCCGGGTTTTTTGGGCCTCTGGGTTTAATCCCGGGGGGTTTGGCCGTGTCTGCAGGAATATTTAGTGCCTAAAGTTACAAGTTCCTAAAGTGAGCTAAAGTGATAGGTGTCTGTAGTTACGGGCTATATAACTGGAGTGATGGAGTAATAGTTTTAGAATATCTCATTAAATGTTTTATGTTTCCAATACTCCAGTACTCCAATGTGGACCAACATTTTTTCCCCTTGGCCCCATGTCCCCCTATACTCCCCGATCCCTATGGTCTTTTACCCTCGCGCTATAAATCTTCCAGAGCGGATCGATTTTCTTGAGCCGGCTTTTGGGCAGTACATCCCAGAAGATCGCGGGACTCTGCTGTGGCGGGTTGAAGGGATGTATGCCGGAAGGAGTTATTGCTCCGGACATTATAATATCCCAGGCGTCCCGGGGGAGACCATCCCGGGAAATCTGCTCTTCAAGGATAAAGGTCAAAACAGTCCAGTTCTGCTGCAGAGCGCCAAGTTCCTGGAGCAGGGCGCAGCATAGATCAAAAAAGCCATTGCCGTCCCCGAGCCTTCCGCCTCCAAGGTCAACTGCCAGTGAGCCGGTGAGTAAAAGATTCACAGAAAGTTCCTGAATAGCTTCGAATTTCAGCAGTTGTCCGTGCTTTTCAAGCCCTTTGTAGGTTACTGCCACAGAAAGGTTTTTGAAGGGGACAGTGTGCGCCGGCACTATGAAAAATCCTTTCCGGATGGAAGGGGCCGGCATGACAAGATTTTTGCCGTCAGCAAGGCAGTTGATGCGGGCCTGATGCAGTGTTTCGTCTGGAGTAGCAAAGACAGTGGCAGCATCCCGGTATTCCCGCCGGCCCCTCAATTTCTCAGCAGCCTTGCCCCACTGGGGTGCAGCTGTATGTACAGCAAGCCTTTTGCTCCAGGCAGACCGCGTTGCTTCTTTGTCTCTCATAGGAATTTTTTGCCTGTCTGGTCCAAGATATATTGGAGATGCAACCCGTTAAACGTTAAGCGCATTCAATCGTTACGATAAATAAACAGGGGAGAAGAAGAAAGGAATTTAGGAGAAGAGTTGGCAGCTTTTAAAGTTTTTCAGTTTTTTTGTTGTCGGAGAGGACAACCAGAGCGGACGTAAGTGAAGAGGAGTCACCCGTAGTTTTTGTCTTGTTATCTTCCGGGCCGGCTATCTGCAGCTGCTGTTTTTTGCTGAAGCCGTAATCAACCAGCTTGGCAATATCATTCCACATGTTGCGGCTGCCGAGGATTGCCACGATGATTTCTTTGCCGTTGCGTTTAAATTTGCCGACATATGTCTGTTTGGCAGCCCAGGTGTAGCCGGTCTTGCCGCCTTGGGCTCCCGCTATCTGCCACAGGGCCTTATTGTGGCTCCTGAGGGTTTTGCCGTAGGAGGTTCTTGCCTTGGGAAGCTTGATCCTTTGGGCAAATTCCTCATGCTTCATGGCTTCCCCGAAAATCATTGCCAGGTCTCTGGCAGTGGTCTGCTGACCCTTTGCTGTTAAACCGGAGGCTGTTTTGCAGATTGTTTGTTGAGCACCCAGTTCATTGGCCTTTCTTGTCATCATTTTGGCAAAACCGGATTCTGTTCCTCCTATCTTCTCAGCCAGGGCCACACTGGCATCGTTTGCCGAAGCAAGAAGCACCGCATTGATCAGGTCATTGGCATAGTATGATTTGTCTTTGCTGATATATATCTTGGAACGCGGCATGCTTGCAGCCCGACGGGAAACGGGTACCAGGGAATTATTTTTCAGGTAGTCTATGGCAATGAGGCTGGTGAGAACCTTAATGGTGCTGGCCGGCTGTCCTGGCCGGTCGGGATTATGGGAGTAGATTTCCTCGCCAGTTCCTGCGTCAATGACAATGGCGCTGCGGGCTGAAAGTTTCTTGCGTAATGAACTGTCTGCAATCCTGACAATTCGTACAGGCTTTTTCTTCGTTTCCGATGACCGGCTTAGAAGAACGGACGAGTTCTTCGGGGCAGGCTGGTAGGAAGCAATGATCTGCCGACGAACTTCAGAAAGCCGATCTTCCTCTGGTGAAAATTTGTGGTCTGAGGTGAGAATAGCTGTTCCAGAGGAAGACGCACCTATATCGGCAGATTGTGCCGCAAATGGAAAATACAGAGCAAGAACGGCAAAGAATATCAATAAGACTGTAGATTTTTGCATCGAGTGATATGTAGTCGGCTAACTCAATAGAGTCATAGAAAAAATCTCCCCTTCTCCGATTCCATGGTGCATTGTGGGTGGGGAAATGTCAAGTATTTTTTAACTTTTTATTCCATATATTTGATGTTCGGTAATTTTAGGTAAGTCTATATATACAACATGTTGTGGTATGAACCAGGACGAGTCCCAACATATTGGAGAGGGAGAGAAAATAAAAAATAATAATTCCAACTGGTTAATGTGTAGAAAAAAGATGATTTGTGGAATTTCAGCAGTAAATCCTGTTTAGTCTTCCTCGTTGTTTAATCTCTGCCGAACCATGCGGGTCACATTTCTGAAATCGATTTTACCGCTGCCCATCTTGGGGAGATCTTCGATGACAGTAAAGATTTTTGGCAGGGCAATCTTCGGCAGATCAGCTGCGATTTTTTTCAGAATTTTTTTCTCATCAACGGGCGCGGTTACGGCCGCAACTATGCGGGCACCCTTGATTGCATCAGGCACCTCAACCACACAGCAGATTACATCGTCAGGCAGGTGCTTTTCCAGGGCATTCTCGACCCTGATAAGCGATACCATTTCACCGCCGATCTTGACAAAGCGCTTCAGGCGGCCCACATGCCAGAGGTACCCGTCTTCATCCAGGTTGCCCATGTCGCCCGTATCGTACCAACCTCTGCGTATATGCAGTGAGGTCTCTTCAAAGTCATTAAAGTAGCCTTTCATGACCAGGTCCCCTTTGACCAGGATCTTGCCGTTTTCACCCACAGCGCATTCCTCACCGGTCTCGTAATGCTCAATCCTGATCTGGACACCTTCAAACGGCAGCCCGACACTGCCAGACTTGTTTATGCCTTCGGCATTGGCTGAAATTGCCGGGGATGTTTCGGTTGTGCCATAGCCCTCATAGAGGACCATGTTATGCTTTTCCAGAAAGCCTTCGCGCAGGGCATCAGGGCACTTATCCGCCCCGCATATGGCATAGCGCAGGCTGGCAAAATCGCCCGGTTCTGACTTGCGCAGGTAACCCCAGTAAAAGCTTGGGGTGCCGACCATCAGGGTCGGCTTGTCATCCCGGACAATGTCACAGATCTTCCTGTAATCCAGGGGGTTGGCGTAGGTGACAATGCTCATGCCATGGTAAAGTGGGACCCAGAGGTTGCCGGTCAGCCCGAATACATGGAAATAGGGCAGATTAGCCAGAAATATGTCATTTTCGGTAAATTTATAGCGGTCGGAAAAACTTTCGATATTGGAAACTATGTTGCGGTGAGTAAGTTCAACGGCCTTGGGATCTTTTTCACTGCCGCTGGTAAAGAGGATGACCGCATCCTGCTGGTTGCTGTTGCCTGCCACCAGTTTTTGGATAGCTGCAGCAGGAAGCTTGGAGATTGCGGCGGCCTTTATTTTTTTAAGCGTGCTCAGGCCTGCCATGATGTCTTCGATGTATACCATGCCATCCACATGGGGGCAGTTAATCTTTTGCAGAAGTGCTTTAGAGGTGACAATGGTCTCAAAGTCGCATTTATCCTGCGCATACCTGCAGTTATCTTCTGCCCCGGTGGAATAATTGATCATCACCGGGGTGCGGCCGCTCATCAAAGCACCGAGAATGGTGAGTCCGCAGCCGGCAGAGGTGGGGATCATCACCCCCAGGAATCCCTTGTCGTATTTTTTGAATTTACCGGCCAGGAGAAGAGAAGCGATAAGCGCTTTGGAGTATGAGACCTCCCTGCCTGCAGTGCGATCGATAAATGCAAGTTTTTCACCCTGCCTCTTTGCCACCTCTATAAAACGATGATGTAAAAGCATAGCCGTCCCCTGTACATGAATTCAGTTAATACCCATTCAGGCCAACAGTTGTAATGAGAAAGAATTGATGATGCTTACGAATACAAAATCATATAGTTACTTTTTTTTCTTTGCAGATCTATAGAATCCTTCAGGGCCCTGAGCAGGTCGATAGCCGAGAGGATGCCGACGAGGTTTTCGGTTTTGTCCAGGACGGGAGCGGCTCCGAAATTTTCATTGAAATATTCTCCCCGAAAAGAAGACTTTATACCAGAAATGAAGGCAACCACAAGTATTAAAATGCAAAATTTTCAGCAAGTTGGGATGGAAATGTTGCAGTATCGGAAAATTTCCTGAAAATAATCTTTACACCAAAGTAAACGGGCAGTGAAATTTTACCGGAACAGGATATCCGGTTCACTGCAGTTTTTGGGTACCCGCAACAACAAAGATTGGATCGCTGGTTGCAATTTTCCCTGCGTACCTGTCATTGGCCGGGCGCGGCCAATTGCGGGCCGAAAAGGTATTAAGTTCTGAGAAGCGGCCATTATCCAGGAGATAATCGAGAACAAGGCCCATACGCTCAAAATCATGAATTTCCAGCCATAATTTCGTTACTTTCGGAGGGAACCAGCGGTTTGAGAAGCTGATCAGCACCCTGCCGCCCGGTACAAGTATGCGGCTGATCTCATTGATGATTCCGCGTGGATTAGTGAGATATTCTATGGAAAGGCTGCAGACCACACTATCAAATGAATTATTATTGAATGGCAGCTGGCCCGTTAAATTTAAATCATGAACGACATGGCTTTTTAAGGCGTGATTTTTCTTAAGTTCTGCCTTGTTCAATCCCAAACCAGTTATTGCAAGATCATAGTTTTCGGGCAGGTGGGATTGGACACTGCTCATAAGATCAAGCACCCTGTCCTTCCTGTGCATAAACCTGGAATAGATGCTGCAGAGCATTGAGCTGGCCTGTGTGTCGACATGACCAACAAGGCGGGGTACCGAGTAAAACCAGGAATCTGCATCTTCATCCTGTCTATCATAACCCTGCCTGTTTGCAAAAACAGTCTTTTGACCGTTGGCGCGGGCCTGCATACCTGGGCCGTTATGCGTCACTTCCTCAAGCCAGTCAGTGCAGCGCCCACCTCTTTCCACCGATGATTGGCGGATTGACGTAACCTGTATTTTGAGTTCAAGGATTTGCCTGCTCAACGGGTGGTTCAGGTCCACCTGGGTTCTGGCATCACCAAACCCGATGACCCGGAACGGGTTCAAAGATTGGGGAAAAACACCTGGAACGTTGCGCAGCAGTCCGGCGGGATAGAATCTCCCGAACCGGGGTGCAGTTTTGTGGCCGGAAACAAGGATGGAGCTGAATTGTCCTGGTGAGAGGTCCAGAACTTTAGCGGGAGAAAATTCCGGCACAACAACTCCAGGATTGAATACAAAGGTCAATGTTTCATTTTCCCTGGCACCGAGGATTTTCTTTTCCACTTCTGCAGGAAAAATATCCCGCCACATATTCACATTGGATGCGTAATAGAGTTCGCTGTGTTTTGCTTCTGCGCTCTGCCAGTTCAGCGCAAACTCCATTGATGCCAACGAGCTGCTCTCTAGTTTCTTCATTAGTATATCCATAATTAAGGAGTTGTTTATTGAAAAAAATAACTACAATATAAGAGGATCGGAATTTCTTTTTTACAATTGAGCAAAACAAGATTACCCTGAAAGTAAATATAAAATGAAATTGAATTATTTTTTTTAGCAAGGGAAATAGTGCCATGGACCAAACAATAAAAATAGGTGTCAGTTCTTGTCTGCTCGGGAAGGAGGTGCGCTACAACGGAGGGCATAGCCATGACCGGTATATTACAGGGACACTGGATCAGTACTTTACCTTTGTGGATGTCTGTCCGGAGGTTGAGGCAGGTTTTGGCACTCCGCGCGAGACGCTGCGCCTGGTTGGTGATCCTGAATCACCGCGTTTACTTACCTCCAAAACCCGGAAGGATTGCACCGATACCATGCTTAATTGGGCCCAAAAGAGAGTGGAGGAGCTTGCGGGCGAAAACCTCTGCGGCTTTATTTTCAAAAGCAAATCACCCAGCAGCGGCATGGAACGCGTCAAGGTCTATACAGAAAAGGGGTTTCCCGGCAGCAATAAGGGCATTGGCCTTTTTGCCCGGGCTTTTATGGCCCGTTTTCCCCTGATTCCTGTTGAGGAGGAAGGCAGGCTGCATGACGCTGCCTTGAGGGAGAATTTCATTGAGCGCATCTTTGCCCTCAAGCGCTGGCGACAGGTTGCAGAAGAGAAGAAAAGGCGAGGGGCTATTGTTGCCTTTCATACGGAGCACAAGCTACAGATAATGTCGCACAGCCAGCAGCATTACAGGGATATGGGCCGTCTTATTGCCCGCGTCAAGGAGACCCCACAGGAGTCCCTGTATGAACAGTATGAAGCCATGCTCATGCAGGCATTGTCGCTTCGAGCAACGGTTAAGAAGAATGTCAATGTTCTGCAGCATATGGCGGGATATTTCAAACAGCAGCTGAGCAAAGATGAAAAACAGGAACTGCAGGAAATTATTGAACAGTATCACCAGAATTATACTCCGCTGATTGTACCGATAACCCTTGTCAATCATTATGTGCGGAAATATGGCCAGAAATACCTGAAGAAGCAGTATTACCTCAACCCGCATCCAATCGAACTGAAGCTCAGGAACAGGGCCTGAAATTTTTTTTGGCGAAAGCATATGGATAGGACCAGGGTTCTCATTACAGGAGCAACGGGATATATTGGCAGAAGGCTGAAGGATAAGCTTTTGCACTACCCGGAACTGCAGGTCCGGATTTTTGTAAGAAATGTCCTGAAGGTGCAGGAAAAAGCGAGGCAGCAGGTTGAAATTGTCGAGGGGGATACGTTCGATAAGGAAAAACTTGCCCAGGCTCTGGAAAATATTGATGTGGCCTTCTACCTGATCCACTCCATGGGGGCAGAAGGGGATTTCAGCGATCTTGACCGGAAGAGTGCCGAGAATTTCAGGGATGCCTGCATTGCAGCAGGTGTTAGGAAGATTATCTACCTGGGCGGGCTCGGGGTCAAGGATACTGCCAGCGAACACCTGTTAAGCAGGATAGAGACCGGCGAGGTGCTCTCTGCCCGGCAGGACAGGATAGTCACCATCTGGATCAGGGCAGGTGTTATCATCGGGGCCGGTAGCAAGAGTTTCGAGATACTCAGAAACCTGACCCAGAAGTTGCCTGTAATGGTCACACCCAGGTGGGTGACCACCCGGACACAACCCATTGCCGTTGACGACGTCCTAGCGTATCTCACTGCATCCATCTGGCTTGAAACCGGGGAGAACATTATCGTTGATATCGGCGCCGATACCACGAGTTTCCGGGACATGATGCTATCTGCAGCCAGGGTCATGGGGTTGCGGCGCTTCGTATTTCCCCTGCCGGTTCTGACACCGAGACTTTCTTCCTACTGGTTGATATTTTTTACCCCGGTTCCCTATAAAATTGCGGCAGCACTGGTGGAAGGCCTGAAATCAGAAACCGTGCAACAGAATGACAATGCAGCACGCTATTTTCCTGAAATCAAGCCCCTTTCATTTGAGGACTCTGTGCGCCGGGCAATCAAGGAAATTGAGGATGAACAGGTTATCAGCAGGTGGTGCGATTCGAGTGGAGGAGATACTTGTGATATTATTAATCAGGACGATCCTTCCAGCGCGATAATCCGGGACAGGCGCGTGGTTGAATTTGCCAACGTCGCACCGGAAAAGGTTTTCCAGTCAGCTCTTGCAATTGGCGGAGAAAGGGGCTGGTATAAGTACAATATATTATGGCGGCTCAGGGGAGCCATTGATAAAATGGTCGGCGGGTACGGCCTCAACCGCGGCCGGCGTGTAAGTCGAGAATTACGTGTTGGCGACGCCCTTGATTTTTGGAAAGTGGCTGATATCAAACCCAACAAGAGGCTCCTGCTGCTGGCCCAGATGAAGCTTCCCGGCAAGGCCTGGCTGGAGTTTGTTATTGAGGACAACATGCTGATCCAGACAGCACATTTTTATCCGCGGGGTGTCCTGGGCAGGCTGTACTGGTATTCAACCCTTATTTTTCACAACCTGGTGTTTCAGGACCTGGCCGAAAAAATTGTCAGGCAGGCTGAACTAAGCAGTTAAGGCTGACGCTTATTCTGTGACCGGGATACCTTTACTTTTAAGGTCTTTCAGGACCTTTTTGATCTGGGCCTCGTTGCAGTCGTCAATATAATAAACATTTTTCATCCCGTCCCGGAACTGCAGAATGAAATGCCCCTTGTCGTTTAGGTGGGCCTCTTTGATATAATCCTTGTCAAGCCAGGGATTTATCTCTGCCATAAAGTCATTCAAGCTGCAGGTTTTCATGGGTATTCCTCCTGTCAGGTTGGTCTGGATAAAGTCAACATCCGCAAGTTTTCAATTAATGAGGTGCCAAAAACAAAGGTATTGCATGAGCATATCATAATACCGTAATCCCGGTTTCGCCGCTGCCGATCAAGGGAAGTGTTTTTTCCAGGGCAAAATAGACCAGGAATTTCGGGCCTTTTTCCTTGTCCTGCTCAGGGGTCAGGTGGCGTCTTGTCATTTTGGCAATCAGGTCAGGGTCGGTATCTTCACGAACCTTTTTTAAAAAGAGACGGATTCCCTTGAAATGGGGGCCATCCTCGATAAAAAGATACGTGGCATACGGGTTAGACCCGATATTATGGTGTGTCAAATGGTCCCGCATGATGAAGGCAAGGGTGGAGTCTTCCATAATATGCGGCTTGGAGTAGATGGCAGCATCGACCTTGCCCTCTGCATCTGCCGTGGCCAGGACCCCTTTCCCAGCCACACCGCTTAAATATTCCCTGAGCGTCATAGTTTTAATCCCCGCTTTTTTGATCTGTACTGATGAGTTTTGCAGTGTCGTATTCCTGCTTTTGCAAACGCGCCAGGATGGATTTATACACTTCTTCATCCATGACAGGTGTCCGTGATAGGATCCACAGGTATTTTCGATTGGGATGGCCTACTACGGCATATTCATAATCCTGGCCAAGGTCAATTACCCAGTAATCTCCGGCAAAGGGCCAGAAGAAAGAAACTTTCAGCCTGGCATTTGTCTCTTTATCCACCACCCAGGCTTTTCCCTTTACCGAACGGAGCTTGCCGGAAAAGGACTTGTCATAACACTCATTGATCACGGTTATCTTGCCATCATCACGCAGGCTATAGGTTGCCTTGCTGCCGACGCATCCTTCCTGGAACCTGTGGTGATACCTGGCAATTTCATACCACTCTCCCACATAGCGGGACAGATCAACAAAATTTACGGTTTCTAAAGGTTTCATGCCATTTCCATTTTTGGTGGCGCAGCCGCTGAAAAAAAGCGGCAGCAGTACCATTACATAAAAAAGCCTTTTATCCATGTCAGAGTGTCTTGCCTATAGTTATAAGTTGAGTTTTCTTAACACAAGTAAATATTAATGATTAAATTACATTCTCAGATTCAGGAAGGTCTTCCATAATAAAAGCTCCGGTTGCACCTTGTTATCACAAGTTTAAACCGGAGCTTGTCAAAAAAGATATAATTGATTTACCAGCGTTCAGTGCCAACCAGCTGACTGACATCCATGCAACTTTTCTTTTCGTCTTCAGTCAGTTCTTCCTTTGTCTTGATATTTCCCTTCAGGGCATCAGCTGAACAGGCATACTCTTTGCCGTCTTTATCCCTGATCCAAACGAGAGATTCATATCCGCCCTTGTTGTATTCTTCTTCAGCCATGATTTTCCCTCCTAGTTTTATTTTGCATTATTGTTTATCCCACATGATATATATGTTTATTATTTTTTAAATTTCAAGGTGTAATTTTAAATTTTTCATACCAACGTTCCGTTCCTATGAGATTGTTGACATCAATACATTTGTATGAATATTTAATATTTATTTTCCTTCTGGACGAATCCGGCGTGATAAAGGTTTTACTGGAGCATCGTGAACAGGACAGGCTGCGCCTGGAGGAAAATGTTCTTGCAAATGTGCGAAAACTTGTTTCCCCCTACCTGGAAAAATTGCGGTTTCCGGAACTGGGTGTGCACAACAGGAATATTATTGAAATCATTGAAACCCGACTTGAGGAATTAACATCGCCGTTTCTCAATCGGTTAACAGCCTTACATAGGCTTCTTAGCCCGCGGGAAATCGATGTTGCGGTCTTGGTGCGGGAAGGCAAGACAAGCAAGGAAATTTCCGAACTGCTTACTATTTCTGTAAGTGGCGTGGATTTCCACCGCAAAATGATCAGAAAAAACTCGGGCTGACCCACGAAAAATCAAACCTGCGCTCCTACCTGCTTTCCTTGCATTAATTTTTACGGGCAGCGAGAGGAGTATACCGGGACATGCGCTTATTTTAGATTGTCTCAGGAGAGACTGTCCCAGCTACCGGCAAGAAGCTCCCGTTCTTTTTTTATCTTACGTATGCCATTGATCAGTTCATCCTCGGAAATGAAGCCCTTGACAATCAAGATATCAATGAGCGCCTGGTTCAATATAATCTCAGTTTGCAAGGCTTCTTCTGCTGAAATGACAGTTTGGGTGATAATACGTTCAGCCATGTGTAAGGTCTCCGCAGGTTGCTGTTCCGTGCAGTCAAAAATAATGAGGCATATGCCCGACTGCACGCAAATAATTAAACGTTGAGGTGATCAAGAGTCTATCAGTAGGAAAAAGCTTTGCACAATATTTAAAAACTGCGGGTGGAATGATAAAAGGAAACTATTAGTAGGGAGTTATTTTTGATATACAGGGTATCACGTGGTCGTACTGCAGGAAATTTTGTAAATCGCAGTTTGTGAATTTGGTGCCCCATGTGAACAGTTTGCTACAGGCAAGGCATCACGCAAGGCATCATGGGGGAAAAACAATAGGCAATGAAGCAAATTCAGTACCTTTGGCCTGTAAATCCGTTCAAGCTCAGCCGGAGCACTCCAGCCACTATCTATCTCTTTATAAAAGTTATCCCCAAAGTCCGGAAGAGACATTTCCTGAACTGCCAAACTGTAAGCCATAATTAGGTGACAAAGCTGCAATTTTACGTTATTCAATAGTGAGATTATTAAAAGCGTTAGCCAAAAATAACGGCTGGTAAATGTGCTATCAGCCGTTGAAGGAGGTTTGTAAATGATCGGCTTGCAAGCGATCTCGGCAAATAACGGCTGGTCAATGGCATTTGTCGGTGCCTTGATAGTTATGTGTGGTTTGGCGTCCTTGTCCTTTATTATATCTCAGCTGCATAAAATCATAGGGCTCTTCGAGAAAAAAAAAGCTGCTGCGCACGCTATTGTTGAACAGCCGGCCGACATCGATATTCTAAATAACCTGGAGGTTGCGGCCCGCACATATCAAATGCTTACGGCCGACCTGGGTGATAGTTTTGAACTTGTCAAACTGTATGAAATATTTGAACGGGAAAATTTGCCCCATCCACATTTAACTATTAGTGCTTTTCGCGATGCTGGATACTTAATCCCTTTGGGTAGTGGTTTATTCAGCTGGCAAAAAGTATAAGTTTAACGCACGTGCTATGGATCTGTTTTTCGAGTTTTTAAAAAACACAGGATATTATCTGGCAGACATACGGTACGTCCTCATGATCTGCGTGGGTATTCTGTTTTGTTTTCTTGCTACTGCAAAAAAGTACGAGCCGCTTTTACTGCTCCCCATAGGATTTGGTATTATCATTGGCAATGTCCCTTTTTTTAAGGGATTTGGCCTTGGTATTTACGAAAACAACAGTGTGCTGCATTATCTCTATTTTGGTGTAACCAGCGGGTTGTATCCATCCATTGTTTTCCTGGGCTTAGGGGCCATGACAGACTTTTCCTCAATGCTGGCCCGTCCCAAGCTGATGCTTTTGGGTGCTGCTGCTCAAATGGGTATATACTTCACACTCCTGAGTGCCCTGGCGTTAGGTTTCGCCCCGAAGGAGGCTGCCTCAGTGGCCATTATTGGTGGTGCCGACGGCCCCACCTCCATTTTCCTGACTGCCAAACTTGCACCGCACCTGATAGGCCCTATCGCCATTGCGGCATACTCCTATATGGCGTTGATCCCAATTATTCAACCGCCTATTATGCGACTGCTCACAACCAGAAAAGAACGTTTAATCAAGATGCATGATACCGAACGTCAAGTTACCCGCAAGGAACTGCTTTTTTTCCCCATTCTCGGTGTTATTTTATGCTGTTTTCTCGCTCCGGCATCAATTCCCCTCCTGGGACCATTCTTTTTCGGTAATTTTATGAAAGAATCTCGCGTAGTCGACCGTTTAGCTAAGACTGCCAGTTCTTCTGTCATTGATACGGCGACTATTTTTCTGGGATTAACCGTTGGGGCCAGCACTCAGGCCGATGTTTTTTTAACCGCCAAATCTCTGGGGATATTTTTTCTCGGGTCTGTGGCGTTTTCCATAGCAACTGCATCAGGGATCATCTTTGCCAAAATTATGAATATATTCCTTAAGGAAAAAATCAACCCGCTGTTGGGCGCGGCCGGTGTTTCAGCAGTACCCGGCTCGGCCCGGGAAGTTCATCTTGTGGGTTTGAAAGAGGATCCGACGAACTATTTATTAATGCACGCTATGGCCTGCAACGCATCAGGTGTTATCGGATCAGCAATCTGCGCCGGGATTTTGTGGAGTTTCATGATGCGGTAATTGCCAGGTAAATACTGCCTTTTATCTGTCATGCTGCCTGTTATGTTAAGATTGTTTGCATCAATCACCTCTTGCCAGCTTTCGGTGTAAATGTGAATATCAAGCCCACGCAGCTGGCAACAACTAACCCGCTGTTTTATATATTAAAAGCCCTCTTGAAATTGCATAGAAAGAAAGCTGTTTCTTGTGAAGGCTTCCTTCCGAGTCCAAGAAGACCATGAGAGTATAAAGGGGAAAACAATGGATGAAGAAATGGTAAATGTTGAAGAGTTATCGATTGAAGAGTTGTCGATTGAAGAAGTATCAGTTGAAGAAGCTTTGCAGATGGAATCAATTTTCAGTCAAGCATTGATGGATGTTATGGTAGCTAAAGGGCTCTTTACTGAGCAAGAGGTGTTAGATAGAGTTGAGGAAATTAAAAAAGAAACAGGCTTTGCATTAAGTTAACATATTGATTTGCGACGTTATTTTAGCACAAGAAAATCACGGGTCAAGATTGTGGAGAGCCTATAAGTCCCCCCAAGCTTTTCCAGCAGGTCTGGTGCTCCAATTTTTATGCGTTTTTTGTACTTTCACATTGCAGCGTGCCATTGTGATAATTTTTAATCTACCAAATTTTTTTTAATCATTTGGCGTCAACTGATAGTAAAAAGTTGCAGGACTCAAGCCATGCAATGCTTGAGCCTGAGCTGAAATTTCATCAGACAGGGCATGGATGGCTTTTTGTGCCGACTTTTTATCCACAAAATATTCTTCCAGCAAAATATTCATTAGGATCTGGCCACTGTTATCTCTTGAAGGAATAATGAGCAAGGGTGATGATGCTTTACTGTATTTACGTAGAAAGCGATAAGCGCTTTGAATATTGTCAAAAGTAGTGATCCGTACCCACCATACTTCCTCCGCTTTTGACGTCAGAGCCACGGGAATTGTGGGAAAACGGACTTTATAGCCCACAGACAACAATTCAGGACTCTTAAGATCCGGATTGGCTGCCATAACCGTTTTGACGTTTTCAGGATTAAAGCTCCATGGTCCGTAAATCCTGCGGACCATATCACCAAAAGTTTCTCCAGAAGCAGTAATAATATCACCTAGATATTCAGGTGGCTCTACCCGCTTACCAATAGAATCTGCAGAATCGTCCGGCTGAGGTTGCGAAACAACCCCTGGGGCAGGCTGGGACTTAGATGCAGTTGCAGCGAGAAAAGGTTTTGCGGCTTCTTGGACCAAAACAGGAAAAAAAACCTTGTCGCCGACTTTCAGGTTGTCGAAATCCCTTAAATGGGGATTGGCAGCAATAACTTGGTCTATATATTGCGTATTCACGTAATCAGGACCGTAAACCTGCTGAATCATACCCAGAAAGGTATCGCCAAGCATAACTTGCCGGCTTTCTTTTATGGCCGGAGTGACTGTGGCTGATTCAAGCACAGGAACCTGCACAGATGCGGCTTTGTCTTCAGGCTGCACCGGAAACGCTGCAGAATTTTCAGCAGGAGCCGCTACTTCGACCTGCCCCTCTGTTAATATCGCCGGTGATAGAATTTTTTGTGGGACTTTTACCGATTCAAGTGGCTGCTGTTCTGGCGGCGGTATCCTTTGGGGGGTAGTCACCTCTGGCAGGTACTCCGGTTGGGGCACGCTCAATGTCTTGGTCTGCACTGACCACAATCCTAAAAGCAGAATGAGAACAACAAGACTGGCAAGAGAAGAGGCCTGGATGATTTGCAATTTTTTTGCCCGAGGAGGGATAAGCTGCTTGGCGCAACGCAGGGTCATGAACCAGCCAACTTTTTTCCGGTTTTCAATAGCCAGTGTCAGGACGATGAAATGGTAGAGCTCAATAATTTCTTTTGGATGCCCCTGGGTCATATGATAAATGGCCCACTGGGCGGGTATACTGAAAAGTGCCGGAGGAAAACTGTGGTCGGCTGTGGTACGTTCCAGGTGAAAGAGAATGAATTTTCTGGTGTCTTTAAAACCTAAAGGTTTGAGCACGGCCGCAAAAGCAACCCGGCTGTTTAAGGAATCGTTCGCATTGATTTTCCTGACTAATGAAGGCTCACAGCATATGACAACCTGGAGCAAACTCCGGCAATCCATGTGATGGTCATAAAAGGAATTTAGAGCATTAAGGCAGAAGTCCGGAAGATTCTGGCCATTATCAATGAGCAGAAGAACGGTTTTTTTCTCCTGTAGACACAGTTTGTAGAAAAAGCTATTGAATGCCCTCTGCAGTAAACTATCATCAAAATCAGAGGGAGTTTTGATGGTTTTGAAAACAGCAGCAACGGTAACAAGAAATTGCTGCAGGTCCCTAAACTGAGGATTGTTAAGCAAAAGCACAACTGTATTGTTGTCCGCACTGAACCTTTGCGCTAGCTGGTTAAAGAGGGTTGTTTTGCCTGACCCATCATCACCTATTACTAATTGCAGTCCTACGCCAATGCGGATGTTATGAGAAAGCTTTTCACATGCATCCCGAACAGCCTGGCTTAGAAATATTTCCGCGCCTGAAGGAGTGGTAACGGGTTCAGTCATGCATTGGAGGCTCTTTTGATAATTCATAGAGGCACAGAGAAAACACTACTATTGTATAAAATCTGTAAGAGTATGTATCCAATATTTTTCAGTACAATTTTGCAATTACCATTGAGTCCATTGGCAATGCTGTGGAATCACCTTACATAAAAAGATAATATTAATATCTCCGCTACGCACTGATCCAGTTTGAGATTAGGAATTACCATAAATAAAAAAGCCGAGCTGCAGTACATGGCTACTCGGCTGTCTCATCGAACCCCCAGGTTTCTCGGCCTTGTTTCACAGCAGGTTTGGCTTTTTCCTGTTAAAGGAGATTATACCAACTTAAAATCAATTACTATTGTACCTTAGTACTATTTATGACAGGTAAATTTATAGTGTGGGAGTTATTAAATCGTATCTGCTAAAGTTTTCAGTTTTTTCCTCCTGTTATTGCTAACTGCTCGAGAAGGGAAAGGGAAACGCCGTGGAGACTGTGTCTGTAGGCTTTAACTTTTCTTTTCTTCCGTTATCTCCTGCCAGCGCACTCTGATAGCATGGCTTGTTTTCTCAGTGACCCTGAAGCGATGATCGATGCGTAGTCCGGGCAGGGCAAGAATGGAATCATCAATACATAAGACCGGGACAAGGTCTCTTTCATGCCGGTCAATTTTCTGATCGCGAAGAAAATCAAAAACTTTCTTGCTCCCCGGTGCACCCAAAGGATGGAAGCGGTCACCCGGCACAGGCCTTCTGAGTGTAAGCGGAAAAGAGAAAAGGGCGGAGTCGAGATATTCGCCGGTGGGGAAGATATCTGCTGATACGGGAATGAAGCCTTCAATGTCTTCGACCACCAGCATTTTGTTCAATGCTGGAAACTCGTAGCTGCCCGGCACGGCGATCCTGGTTTCGCGTATTTCAAGTGCAGTCTTGCTCGGGAGGTTGCCTCGAAACGGTCCACGCCCGTGCGGATATGCAAAGTTAAAATGCTCTTTGGATTTCGTAACCCGCAGGCCGTCAGAAAGGTGAAGGCAGCCAGCACTTGAACCCGGCCTGGCAAGTTGCAGGAGGTGTTCTATCTGTCTGGACCGGGGTTCACAAGCCATAAGCCAGCAGCATTTTTCCAGCAGCCTTCGCTGGATTGCATGTGGTTGCAATGCAAAAAAATCCAAGTGCAGCTGCAGTGCCTGCGGGCACGGTTCGGGGCAACGAGTGGTATGTTCCTGCACCTGTGCCAAAGTTTCCTGAATAACGCTAACAGTTTCAGAAAAAGCCGCCTCTGTGAGGGTTTCCAGAAGTTCTTCTTCGTCCTGCAGGATGGTTGCCGTGCGGGTCAGGGTCTGCCGGATATTCGGATTGTACTGCTCTGCCAGATAAGGCAGCAGGTCATTTCTTATTCGGTTGCGCAGAAAAAGATTTTGCATGTTGGAGCTGTCAAGTGCAAATGGGATGGAATGCTTATCAAGATAGTCAAGTAGATGAGACTTGGGAAAACGCAGGAAGGGGCGGATATATCTCCCGGCGCGCAGGGTTTTCATACCAGAAAGCCCCTTCCTGGCTGTACCCCTGACGAGGCGCAGGAGAATTTCTTCAGCCTGGTCATCTGCGCTATGGGCTAAGGCAATTTTCTGTGCACCGTAAGCTTGGGCGGTTTTTTCAAGAAAATCGTAGCGCAGCAGCCTGGCGGCATGTTCAATGGAAAATTTTTGTCTTGCGGCCAAGCCTTTGACATCAACGGCACCGGAAAAAAAATCAATACCGAGCCTATTTGCTTCAGAAGCAGCTAAACTTTTTTCCTTTTCTGCTTCACCCGGTCTGAGTCCGTGATTGACATAGACAGCAGCCAGTTTTATATCTATAACAGGGGCTAAACGGGACAGGACGTGTAAAAGTGCCATGGAGTCCGGGCCGCCGGAAACCCCGATAACAACTTTTTCACCGGCCTGCAGGAGCTGCTCCTGTTCGAAGATTTTCAGAGTTTTCTTTTCCAGAGGATGCATACGTAAACCAGTTTTGTAATTCAGGCACACATGAAAGAATATTTACACACTTACTTGTTCAAATTGTCAAGTTCAGGGGTTGGCCTTGATTTTGCTAAGGTTACATGCAGATACGGGAAATTTGTCATTTACTGTATCATCGGGCCCGAAGATAACATTGTACATCTAAGTTTTGCTTCTGAAAAGCATGAACGGGCCCAGGAACAATTAAAGAGTTTAAATTTCAAGGTCTATATCAAAAAGATACCGCAAAAAAAATTTCACTTCGACAGCATGTTTACTGATTATTTTTCGGGCAGGCTTACCACGTTCCCGATCGTCAATGAATCGCCCCTTGTTCCCGCGGGAACAGATTTTCAGAAACGTATCTGGCGCCATATCGGAGAAATACCCTATGGCAGCTGCATTACATATCAGCAACTGGCTCATTCGGTCGGTTCCCCGAAAGGACAAAGGGCGGCAGCTAGGGCCTGTGGAGATAATCCAGTGGCGCTAATAATTCCATGTCACAGGATAGTTGCTGCAAATGGCCTGGGTGGTTTTGCTGGAGGTGTTGCCATCAAAGAAGCCCTGTTGGCAATGGAGCACACCGGAGCAAGATTGCAGAAGTAACGCGGACAGAAAAATATTAAATCACTGAAGTTGTCTCGTGAAAGGACTGGAAGGCTCAACAGAATTCTCCTGCTGCAATTCTTTCAGCAGTTCCGGATCAAAGCGTTGGATCTGTCCTTCGAGTATGGAGATATTCTGATGTACCTTGTCCAGGAGATCGGTTTGCGGATACTTGTCAAGGATTTCCGTCAAAAGTCTATGGGAGGCCATAAGGAGTTCCTTTTTCTGCTCAGGGTCTGAAGTCCTGCCAGCCCTGACAAAAAGGGATGCCGCCTCTTTGCGCATCTTGCCGGCAGCCTCGTTGGCTGCTTCGGTTATCTTCATTATTGCCTGTTGTTCATACTCGGTATCCATCAGGGCTGTAAAAGCTGATATGGCATTATCATAACGTTGAGAGTCCAGGAGCTTAGTGGCGGCATCCCACTGTTCGGTAAATTCCACTTCCTGGATGTGCTGCAGCGTTTCCATTTCCTGGATTTCAGACTGGCCCACTTTGCGATAGGTTTCCTGCAGAACTGCCTGCAGCTCTGCAGGAAAATAATAGCGCGTCATGCTATTAAGAATATCGGTTGCCTCTGCAAATTTTTTCTCTGCGACAAGAGAATCAACTCTGATTAACTGGCGGCTAAACCATGACTTAAGCTGGTCCTTTGCAAAAGTTTTAAGCCGTAAAGCACTGACGGCAACAGGGCTGCCGGTGTACTGCGTCGCAAAAGCATTTATCGCTTCATTTAACCTTGGTGCATCAATCCGGTAGTCATACCTCTGAAATTCACGCAGAAGCGCCATGTAAGCGACCATATCCTCAGACGCGGGATCAGCAGAACGCAGGAAGGCAAGCTGTTCCTCAGCCCATGTTTTTTCTGCACCGATTAGTTCATGTCCTGCGAGAACGCGGTCATAATAGGATTCTGCTGCAGCAACATTGCCGCCGGCAAGAAGGAGATCTGCAATTTCCCGCTGCAGGCTGAGAGGGGCAATTGATAGTTCGCTGGACTCAAGCATGTTTTTAAAGTGTCTTGCTGCTGCCTTGATTTGGCCGCTGTATTGCAAGGCAAGGCCATAGCTCATCTGGGTGGACATAGAGGGCTTCAGGTCAGGGAAATCGCGGGCAAGACGCTCGTAAGACAAGAGTGCCTCCAGGTAAGTTCCCTGTTCGACATATGATACAATCACTTCTTGAGCAGCAGCAAAAGAAAGTTTTGGTTTGGCTTCGGGCATGAATTCATACTGGGGCGCAATATCCTTGGCAAGCATTTCATCGCATTTGCTTTCAAGAAACGTAATATCAAGCTGTTGCATTTTATTAAGGTCAAGTGCTGCAGGCCTGCCAAGCGGAACTGTTTCACTCCGCTGTATCTTTTCCAGTAGGAGACCGTAACCGCTTAAAATGCGTTCAAGCCTCTGCACACATTCTGTTTCAGACGCTGTAAGTTCCTCAGCCAGATCGTCCTCCTGCGTAAATTCGGAAATTTCCAGCCAAGATTCAAACCTGTTTTCATATTCATCCAAACGGAGTTGGATAAACCCGATATCATCATAATCCAGTTTTACTTCCCTGGTCTCCATTGCCCCCTCAGGCTCGAAAAGTGGCAAAGGTGAGGAGGTTTGGGCTGACTCTTCAATTTCCTGTTCAACCTGCTCTGGTGGTGGGGACTGGAAGACTGGTTGCTCAATTTCCTGTTGGCTTGATGGTGCCGGGGCTTGTACCCTGCCAGTGGAAGTAACCGGACGGGTAGCTCCGCACCCGTTTAACAGGAAAGCAAGGAAGATCGATACAATAATGAGCTTGAAAGCTTTGGGAGGCAGCATACGTTATCCTGCAGTTTATTTTGATATGAAGAAGATGAACCCACGTTACCTGTTCCCTTCGGGGTTCAATGTTCTTAAAATTGTCAAGCCTTAGCAATAAAACAGAATTTGTCAATTATGCAAGAATTAAGACTTGCGCTGAGACTTTTTGCAGAGACTAATTATTGTTAAAGAGGAGGAGGCTTGGGGGGCGTATGCGCAAAGTTCACGAATGGAAGAAGTTCGGGAACAATCAATTGCTCCAGAAAGGCTGAAAGGTCCGGTTCGGCTTGACTTCACCGCTTGGAAGGATGGTGCCGAAGCTCAAAACTTTGGCATTTGTGGAATTGGCAGAGTCGGTACTGCCATATTGAGCCCGGACAGGCAAGCCGTTGCCTCTGTTAACCGGGATGCTTTTCTGTTCGAGGTCGGGCTGGATCAAGCGTAAACCTGTCTGGCCGGTGATAGGATCAAAGGAAAAGGCCAGGTCAACAAGGTCCAATTCGGCGCCGAATTCTTTTTCAAGAAGAATGCTGTTCGCCATTCTGGTCCAGACCGGGAGGGCACCACTGGCACCGGTGATGTGCGTGTTATTCCGGACCATGGGATCATTGTTGTCAAAGCCGACATAGGCTGCAACAGTATAGCCGTTTTTTGTTGCAAATCCGTTCTGCCCACTGTCGGGACCGGGAATCACACCTGCAAAAGCAGAATTTGTGAAGCGGTTTGCAGTCCCTGTTTTTCCCATGATGGGAACAGGCAGGTTAAACTGTTTGAGCTGCCGCTCAATTTCAGGATCGCGACTGTGGAGCCGGACATTTGCATGTGCGTAACGTCCTGTCCCTAATTTTACTACATTTTCTAATATGTCACTCAGCGCTAAATTTGTCCTGGCATCAACGACTTTGATATTTTTTCTCACCGGCTCAAAGATGGTTTCGCCTTCAGCATTTTCTATGCGGTCAATAATTGCAAGTTCATCAATACTGTTATCCGAGCTGCTCAAAGTTATATGGCCCATTGTTATAGCCTGGTAGATTCTGGCCGTTTCGAGGAGTGAAATAACATTTGAACCCAAGGGAAATGACAGGACGGGCTCCAGTTCACTCTTGATATTGAAAGCCCTGCCCAACGCTGTCACGTAACGCAGCCCTGCCAGAACACGAAAATCTGGGATGAGTGACAGGACCTCGAAACTGTATGGGGGGAGAGAAGAGAGATATTCGGATTCTGCCTGTACGGCTTTATTGAGTGTCTCCAATGTTGACAGGCTGACTTTGCCTTCAAGGAGGATATTGTTCCAGAAATTATCCTGGAAATTTTTCCTGAACCGTGCAAATGACAGGGGGCGCAATTCTTTCTGGATGTCCGCGGGGCTGAGCATCTGCCAGGAAGCATCTTCAACAGGCGCGCTGGCATAGATAAATATGTCATTGAACCTGTCATGGTAAAAACGGCCAAGGAACATCTCCGGCGCTGCGGTTCTGCTCAACTGCAGTTTGCCGGAAAGACTGGCCCGCAGGAAGTCGAGTTCCTGCGATAGTTTTATATGATGGAGATAATTGTTTTTGAGGATCTGTTGCCGGATATTTTTTTCTGCATCAATCTGGCGTTGGCGCCTTGTTTCCTCAACGTATTCGGGCCCTTCAAGATTTTCAATCTCTTCAAGGAAAATCTCAAAATCAGCACCATATTGCATTTTCTTCAGGTACTGGTATTCGTCGAGTCTGCCGCTGAAGATCAGGTCGGCTTCAAGGTTAATAACAGCCTGTCTGAATGCTGCACGGTAGATTTGTTCCTTGTCCACCAGGATCCCGAGAGTGTCGCGCAGACGCTGCCTGTAGCCGGCATGTGACTCATCATCGCGCGGGCTCAGGTCAAGGTGGGAGATAAGTTCCTTGAACTGGGCCGGTGTGAGCTGATCACACAGGTGGTACAGGAGCCAGACCGTAGCCACATTTTCAGAATGGACACCTGCCCAGCTCATTGACACCTGCTTATGTGGGCTGTCATGGTCTGGTCTCGGGAAATAAGCCTGCTTCTGGTAGACAAACAGGTTTCTGTCGTTGTCTAGTTCATCAATGCTGTCCCAGCCTAGCTGTATAGCTGCAGTATAGACAAGGGGTTTGATTGCGGAACCCATGGGGCGTTTGGCAGAGACTGCCCGGTTGAAGAAACGGTTCTCCATCCCTCCCACCATAAACCGGATAGTTCCATCCCTGAGACCTATCAGGCCGCCCTGGATTTCAGGATATTTTTCCAGGTCAAGCAGTATAGAGTTATTGCTCCGGTCAATTTGACGTACACTTACGAAAATCTTATCCCCGACTTTGAATCCTTTTAGAAATTTTTGCAGGTCCTGCTCACCGGGTTCAGTCCAGCGATTTTTTTCCCATTTGACGAGGGAATCAACAACCGGCAGTAAACCTGGACGATCGACTGTACCTGTAAGATTCTTTATGGAGTCAGGTTTTCCAAGGGAAACGGTTATCAATGGGTTGGCAGAGATATCGATGGCGGCAACAGTGCCAAAGAAAAAGGCACCATCATGCAGGTCCCGGTCTCCGGCCTGCACCAAACCCTCATAGTATTGTTGCAGCTCTTCATGCATATAGCCTTTCAGGCGAATGCTCAGCCGGGACAATTCTTTGCGCAGGCCGTAAAAAGCCTGATCCTGTAATTCCTTTTCAACTGTGGTGTAAATTCTTACGCCAGAAGTAGCGATATTATCAATGCCGTGGGCTGCCAGCGCTTCTTCCACCTCGGGGGCAGAAAGGCCTTTCTTGACAAAATCCATCAGCGTATTAAGCGGAAAGAACATCTGTCCCTGTTTAAAGGCAATTTCCTGCTCCATATAGTCTTCATATGCGCCACGCGAGATCATGCCAAGCTTTAGCATCTGCCCCAGGACATAAGCGGAACGCTGTTTTGCCCGCTTGATAGCCAGGTCGGCCATTTCTTCATCACCCTTGATAAAGGGATTATAGTAATTAGGTCTTTGGACAGAGCCTGCGATAAAAACGCATTCCAGGGTGTTCATCTCTGCAACGGTCTTATCAAAATAATATTGCGCTGCTACGCCCAGGCCATGGCCGTTGCCGCTGACATAGAACTGGTTGGCATAAAATTCCATTATTTTTTCTTTCGGGTAATGGTACTCAAGCCTGAGGGTTTGTAGCAGTTCAGTCAGTTTAGATTTCAGGGAACGGTCTTTTCTTTTGAAAAGGTTTTTGGCGGTCTGCTGGGTGATGGTGCTGCCGCCCTGGACAATTTTTCCGGCCTTGATGTTTGCCAGCATGGCCCGCATCACTCCCGGTATGTCAACGCCAAAATGTTTGAAGAAGTTATTGTCTTCAGCCGCGATAATGGCGTCGATAAAAGCTTCGGGAATCTCATCATATTGGATATATTGCCTATGGGCTTCCTGGAAATAAACCCCGATTTTGTTCTGGCCATCGCTGTAATAGACCGGGCTTTCCATGGAAAGAATTTTTTCTATATTCTTCTGTTTGACCTGTTCGCCAGGAGAAAAGACAACGAGCCAGAAAAAGGCACACAAGCTGACAATAATTGTCAGTCCACTTAAAACTGCAGTAGCATAAAAAAGTTTTTTAAGCATATGTTTAGTATCGGTCTTCATTGGCACCCTGATGGGTCAATACAATGTAACGCAGCACAATATAACATGTTGTAATTAAATAAGAAAACGAAAACAGAAAAACCACCGTTTTCTTATGAACAAAACAGCTTCTTTGCTTTACCCTTTGGCTTTTTGCCGAAACAGGAGGCTGTATTTTCCACTAAAAGTTTTCTAAATTCAAGCTCTGACTTGTTTTTTGTTGCAGCAGCAAGGAATTTCATGGTAATTAGTGCAATTTCTATCTGGGTGTTTTTTCTCTAAAATATTGTTTCAAAAGGAAACCATACCAAGCCGGCTCATGCTTTCCCAGATATCATGATAGTAATCAGCATAAAGTTTTAATTGTTTTAATTAGAATCGGCATGTTTTTTGCAAATTTCATGAATTGTGGGAAGAATAACACCCCGAAAACCTTTTCCAAGGATATGCATGAGTATTACCAGGCCAATCATTTATAAAATCCTTACCACCTCCTGCTGCTTTGTAGTGTTAGCTGCCTGTGCTCCTGTAAAAACCGGAGATCTTGACAGGGAGCACCATGCGCAGAGAATTGTTGCTGTCGAGCAAAGTCCTGATTTTAACTGGGGCCCCTCCGGCGATTATTCGCCCTTATTGAGCAGCACAGAGGAGGAAGGCAGGCTGCAGGGCGATGTTGAGCCGGAACCTGAGCAGACAAAGGATCAGGAACTGCAGGAACTCGAGCTTCTTGGCGAATGGGAGCAGGGAATTCCCGCAGATACATATTCCGATGACGTTGTGGAGTATGCTTTCCCGGTAACACTCAATCGACAGGTTCAGTATTATCTGGATTTTTTTATGGGCAAGCAGCACAACAGCTTTGCAGTCTGGCTTTCCAGGTCCGGGCGCTTTCTCCCCATCATACAGGAACGACTTGGAGAAGCCGGCTTGCCTGAGGATCTCGCCTATCTGGCCATGATTGAAAGCGGCTATAATGAGAGGGCTTACTCACGGGCCAGGGCAGTAGGCCTCTGGCAGTTCATTAAAAGCACCGGCATTAATTATGGCCTCGAAATCAATACGTATGTCGATGAACGGCGCGACCCGGTCAAGTCGACCCAGGCGGCGGTTTCATACCTTGAAGACCTATACAGTGAGTTTGGCTCCTGGTATCTCGCAGTTGCGGCCTATAATGCCGGCGAGGGTAAAATCAGAAAAGCCATTAAGAAATACAACACCACTGATTTTTGGGAAATAGCCCAGGGTAATTATCTGAAGCTGGAAACAAAACGATATGTTCCTAAGCTCATAGCTGCAATCTTGATTGCCAGGGAACCGGAAAAGTATGGTTTCGCTAATATTGAGTATGAACCGCCCCTGGCATACGAAACAGTGGAAGTGCCGCGCTGGACCGCTTTTAAGGCAGTGGCACTGGCCGGTGACATGGAATCGGCGGTCCTGAAAAGATATAACAACGAACTGCGTAAAGAGTTTACCCCACCTGATAAGGCTTCCTATCCATTTAAAGTCCCGGTAGGCAAGAAAGAACAGGTCGAAAAAAATCTGCCCCGCGTACAGGCTGTTGTGACAACCGGATTCAAGACCCATACTGTCAGAAAGGGAGAGACATTGGATCGAGTCTGCAGGAAATACGGACTGACCAAAACCGTGGTTCTGAAATCAAACAAGCTGAAATCTTCAGGATTACAGGCTGGACAGCGGCTGCGTATTCCTTACCAGACCACCGCGTATCAAATGCTGCCGGAAGGAAGTGTGGCGAAGGGATATATGGCAGCAGAGGCTGTGGGGGGCAATTTTATTTTGCACAAAGTGCGTCCGGGTGAAACAGTATCACATCTGTCCAGGCTTTACAGTGTCCCGGTGTACTTGATTGCTGCCTGGAATGATATAATTGATATCAGCCGGATACGGGCCGGGCAACAGCTTATTTTTTATGTGCAGAGCAGCGAGAACAGAGTTGCGGGGGTTGCTGCCGACGGTAACCAGGTGAAAAAATTAACTTCAGAGCGCAAAAAAGAAGTTGTGCAGAATGATACAAAGCCGCAGCAGGTTCAGGGTAAGCCTGTCGCACGACAGAACAATTTTGACAGTGATGACTCAGGCCAATACTACCTGGTAAAGGAAGGAGATTCCCTCTGGAAAATTGCCCGGCAGTTTGATCTGGATTCAAAAGAATTGCGACAGCTTAACGGTCTGGCAACAAATATCATTCATCCCGGTGACCGCCTTCTGGTGGCAAACTCTCAACCGACCGGATCAGAATTTTACTATCTCGTCCGCAGCGGTGATTCGCTTTGGGACATTGCCAGAAAATACAGGATTTCAGCAACAGAGATAAAGAGATGGAATAATCTTCCTAGCAATATGATCCATCCCGGCGATCAGTTATTACTCAGGGTTGCAGATGCAGAAGCGCCTATGCTTGATACCTTTTACCAGGTCCGCAACGGTGATTCATTGTGGACCATTGCGAGAATGCACAAGATATCCCCGGAAGAGATAAAGAGATGGAATAATCTGAAGGGCAACACAATCTATCCAGGCAACCGCCTGCTCTTAAAACTTGCCAGCGGTGGATGATTTTGTTGCAAGGATAAAAAAATTTCCTCCCCCCGTTGAGTGCCTCCTGAAGTATCTTTTGCCCCCCATTTGTATATATTTTAACTGATTATTGGATTTCATTCAGCAAGTGCTTATGGTGTACTGCTGCACAAGATCAATTAAATCTTAACTCCTGTGCTTGTTTTTTTGGGCGATTAGGTATAGAGAGACATATTTGCAGGATGGGAAACATTTTTTAACGGTGTTACTGAATACCAGGCATTAAAGGGATAATTGCCCCCCCTGCAGCGGCTTGCGCATGCACAGCGCAGCGTGTTTTTTTTTATATATGAACAGTATTAAGTAAAGGCGCCAGCAAATTTTACTGCTGGTAAGCACCCTTGCAGGATTCTTCTTTTAGTACCTCCTTGGGGAATATAAACTTCGAATTCAAGCCGTATGGAAAGCGGGCGCTGAAAAGATCATGACAGGGAATGTTCATCAAATAAAAGAACAGGGAGACGTTAACCATGTCTACTCTGATGACGTCGAACACCTCACCCTCGGCGAAAGGGAAATACTTCTGGTGGGTACAGCGCATGTGTCACGGGGATCAATTGACCTGGTAAGGCAAGTGATTGCCGCCGAGAAGCCCGATTGTGTATGTGTAGAACTTGATGACAAACGCTATGAGGCGCTTTCCGGTAGAAAACGCTGGGAATCCCTTGACCTGAAAGAAATAATCAGGAACAAGCAGTTGTCTACCTTGCTTGTCAACCTGATCCTTTCCTCCTACCAGAAGAAACTGGGTATGCAGCTGGGAGTCATGCCGGGAGCAGAACTCCTGGAAGCCGTCCGCGAGGCTGATAAACATTCCATCCCGGTCGCGTTATGTGACCGGGATGTCAGGGTAACGCTGCGCCGGGCCTGGCATGAAACTTCTTTCTTTAAAAAAGGGTATCTGCTGGTTACCCTTCTGCTGAGTCTTTTTGACAAGACTGAAATCACTGAGGAAAAACTTGAGGAACTCAAAAAAAAGGATGTATTGTCAGAGTTGATGTCCGAGTTGGGTGCGGCTATGCCTGAGTTGAAAAAGGTGCTGATAGACGAACGGGACATATACCTGGCGGAAAAAATCAAGATGTCATCCGGAAGGAAACTGGTGGCAGTTGTCGGAGCCGGGCATGTGGAGGGTATCAAAAAAAGGATAGGGGAAGACCATAGCAGTGTTATGCACTCAATCAGTACCTTTCCCCCGGTCTCTTCTTCATTGAAAGCCCTGGGCTGGGCTATTCCTTTGCTGATAATCGGCTCGCTCATCGCTATAGGCCTTCAAAAAGGCGGGACCGCTGCCGGAGCCAATCTGCTCTACTGGGTCCTGGCCAATGGTATTCCCTCGGCCATTGGCGCCATGCTGGCCTGGGCTCATCCGCTAACCATAGCCAGTGCCTTTGCTGCTGCCCCTGTAACCAGCCTGACCCCTGTCATTGGCGCCGGTTATGTTACAGCCTTTGTGCAGGTTCTGGTAAGGCCTCCGGTAGTGCGGGAGTTTGAGACAGTAACCGAGGATATGGGCACATTTGCCGGCTGGTGGAAAAATAAACTTTTGCGCGTATTTCTAGCGTTTCTGTTGCCGGGCTTTGGAAGTATGATCGGTACCTGGATTGGTGGCGTTGAAATCATTTCAAACCTGATACAGCCATGATAAATCTCGCGGTCGGCAACAGGGCAAAGTAGCAGCATAAATTTACAGGAGAAAAACCGGTCCAGCGCATGCTTCTAAGGAGATGGACAGATATTCATCAGAAAATTACGAAATCATTTAACATACATCGGGGCATGGAATCAGCCTTGCAAGAACAATGAAGGAAAAAGACTTTAAGAAATTTATGAAAACAAAGCTGGAACACAAAAAACGGACAGGCAAACAGATGCGTTACCTGAGAAGCCTGGGACATCATTTAAAGCCCCTTGTCATGCTGGGCCGTGACGGAATAACCGACAATGTCATCAATGCTGCGGATGCAGTGCTTGGCGCCCATGAATTGATAAAGGTAAAGATAGGCAATGGTTGCCTTCTGGAGCGGATGGAGGCAGCTGAAGTCATAGCCGAGAGGACCGGCTCCGAAATAGTCCAGGTTATAGGCAAAACCTTCCTGGTTTTCCGGGAGAACCCTGATCGGAAGGATGAGCACAGGATCAAGTTGCCGGCATAAGCGTTATCCCATCAGATGATGCAGTCAGAAGGGACTGCATCATCTGATTGATGAATGCAAGTTGCAGGTCAGGGAAAATTTCTATGGCGCGGGACACCATTTTCGATACGAAAGCAACAACGGCAGAGAAGTTTGAATTCAATGAACGGGTCGCCGAGGTTTTTGACGATATGCTTGACCGTTCAGTCCCTTTCTATAAACAGGTCATTGCAATGACAGCCGAGATCTTCGGCCGCGCATTGCTGGCAGGTGATGCGGTTTATGACCTGGGCTGTTCAACAGGCACAACGCTTCTTTATCTGGCCAGAATGCTGGAATCCAGGGATCTCAAATTTATCGGGGTGGATAATTCGCGGGCCATGCTGGATAAGGCACTACGCAAGGCTGCGATGTTTTCCATGGCTGACAGGATTCTTTTCATTGAGCAGGATATAACCCGGGCTGATTTTTCTGGCGCCGGCGGGGTTATTTTGAATTATACCCTGCAGTTTATCAAACCCTCAGTTAGGCCGGGGTTTCTTAAGGCAATCAATAATGGGCTGCGGCCCGGTGGTGTCCTGATACTCAGTGAAAAAGTTGTCAACCGCGATAAAGAATTCAATGGGCAGTTTTTGGCTTCATATCATCAGTATAAAAAGAGACGCGGCTACTCCGAACTGGAAATTGCCAACAAGCGTGAGGCCCTGGAAAATGTGCTGATCCCTCTTTCTATCCAGGAAAACATGGACATGCTTCTGCAGGCTGGATTCAGCAGGACAACGACCTTTTTCCAGTGGTTCAATTTTGTTTCTATCCTTGCCTGTAAATAATTCTTCTTCTTTGTTATATGCCCTATTTCAATCTTTTACCCAATGCCGATATGCAGGCGATACAGGCTCTTTTGCAGGAGAAAGCGCATTGGCTCGCTCAGGGCAAAAAAGGGGTGGAACGTTTCCGTCAACCCTATGAAAGTGTTCAGCATATCAGGGCTGAACAGTGTGATTTTTCAGGTGATGTCGTAAAAATAGGCGGTCCGGATCAACTTTCAGGACAGGACCGGGAAAAGGTATATAAGGCCTTGCGTGATTTTATGCCTTGGCGTAAGGGGCCTTTTGAAGTTTTTGGCGTTGGCATTGATGCCGAATGGCGCAGTGAAAGGAAATGGAAAAGGGTTCTCCCGGAACTTCCTGACCTGCAGGGTAAAATCGTGGCAGATATCGGCTGCAACAATGGTTATTACATGTTCAGGATGGCCCATCATGAACCAAAGCTGGCCATAGGTTTTGAGCCATACCTGCAGCATTATTTTACCTTCAAGACCCTGAATGGATTTGCCGGATATAAAAATTTATGCTGTGAACTACTGGGGGTCGAACATATCGGCCTGTTCAAGAAGAGTTTTGACGTTGTTTTTCTCATGGGAATTCTCTATCACCGTTCCGCTCCGGTTGAAGTCCTGCGGGAGATCAGGACAGCTATGAAACCCGGCGGAGTTTTGATTGTTGAATCACAGGGTATACCTGGCAAAGAGCCTTGGGCGTTTTTCCCTGAACAAAGGTATGCCAAGGTGCCTGGTACCTACTTTGTGCCAACAGCTGCCTGCCTTTCCAACTGGTTATCCAGGGCAGGGTTTGCTGCAGTGAAAATATTTTTTTCCCATCCCATGTCGAGTAAGGAACAGCGACGTACGGAATGGATGGTTTTTGAATCCTACGAGGATTTTATAGATAAGGCCGATCCTTCCTTGACAGTGGAAGGTTATCCGGCGCCGGTCAGGATTTTTGCCAGGGCAGAGAATCCTTTATAGCCTGTTCATTTTGATAAACAAATTGAGAACCCCGGACCCCAAAGGCCAATTTTTTAGTTGACTCCTGTCCCCATCAGTATTAATTTCCATGCCACACTGCCTAACATATTGGAAAAATTAGAACTATAAATTTGCGTATAGTATAAGCAAGGTGATTCAACAATGAAAAGCTCGCAAAGTGCGCAGCAACCCAGCACAAACACATGCAGGCAACTGTTCGGGTTTCTTTGGCAAAAGCGTGTGCCTGTCCCCGTTTTGCTGCTCTTTATTCTTGTATTAGGTACCCTGGCAGGCATAGGCTTTTTCATGAAAAATGTAATGCTGCAGGACCTGCTTGCAAAAATTGAGACCGAGAATACTCTGGTCGTTGAGCTGCAGCAATTAAAAATGAGTAATGATTGGCTCAAAAACAGGGTGTCTATTCTTCAGGAGGAAAAGGCGGAACTCATTGACAGCGCCGTGGCGGACTTGAACCAGAAAAGCCAGGTTATCGAGTCAATACTGGACAGTGTGGGAGTTGACATTGAGATCCAGGTGAGCAATGAGAATAGTGGTGGCCCGTTTACAAGTTCTTTCGGCGGCCCCCAGGATGAACTGATTTTTCGCACAGACAAATATTTGGATACCATTCTGAATGTGCCGCTAGGTGCCCCTGTACCGGGCGTGCTTACTTCGAAATTCGGCAAGCGCATCGATCCCATCAATGGCAAATCAGCGTATCACCGTGGTGTGGATATCAGGGGGCGCATGGGATCGGATGTCAAGGCCACAGGCGCCGGCACTGTCAAAACCCAAAACTATGACAAAGTTAAAGGCAGGTATATAGTGCTTGACCATGGCAACGGCTTCAGAACCAAGTATGCCCATCTCAAGAAAAGCCTGGTGCAAAAGGGTGATATTGTGCAACGGGGTCAGGTTATCGGCCTGGTGGGCAACAGCGGCAGAAGTACAGGCCCACATGTTCATTACGAGATCAGTTATGATGATAAGATTGTCAACCCCACCAAGTTTGTCAGGATTGCAAAATATCTCAAGAAGGGCAAAGAGAAGAAGTAAAAACAGGAGCTGCATCCTCAATGGAAATGGGATCCAGGGTCAAAGCAGGGAAGATCAAACCGGAGGGCGAGATTTATACCTGCCCAAGCTGCGCTTATAACGACGGATTCCATGTCTCCTTCAAGGTAGAGGACAATACCCGGAAAGCCGACATCTATCTCATCTGCCCCAACTGCCATAGCCGTTTCCGTATCGGCTGGCAGGCAGACCTACCCAAGGTTTGATCCCAATCAGTTATGTGCAGCACAAGAAATCCCATAGAAAAATTATTTTTATTTGGGGAATTAATCTTTTTAATTTTTTAGTCATTACGGAAAAATTGCTTATTGGCATTAAAATTTTGAAGATCAAGAGGAGGTGTGAGGATGGATATTAATGTTGACGCGCTTTGGTCATGGGTTTCGGCGTATGCACTCAATATTATCGGGGCCCTACTGATTTTCATAGTGGGGAAATGGTTGGCCCGTCGTATATCCAACCTGCTGTCCAAACTGTTGGAAAAAAACAATTTCGACCTGGCCCTGGTCAGCTTCCTGACACACCTGACATATTATGCTCTTGTAGTCCTGGTGGTGGTTGCTGCAGCAGGCAGGCTTGGCATCAATACAACCTCTTTTCTGACCGTTATCGGCGCGGCGGGCCTTGCTGTTGGCCTGGCTTTGAAGGATTCATTATCCAATTTTGCTGCCGGTGTCATGATTGTGCTCTTCAGACCTTTTACCATTGGAGATGTTGTTTCAACTGCAGGAATTACTGCCAAGGTAGAAAAGATTACCATTTTTAATACCCATTTCTGCTCCCCGGACAACCAGCTGATCATAGTGCCAAACAATAAGATCATTGCTGATATCATTACAAATATTAATGTCAAGGATACCCGTCGTGTTGATCTGACCGTGGGCATCAGCTACAGCGATGACATGGCAGAAACCAAGGAAATCCTTGCCAGGCTGGCCAAAGAGGACAGCCGCATTCTGGCCGACCCTGCCCCATTTATCGCAGTCGCTGAGCTTGCCGATTCCAGTGTGAACCTGGTCTTTCGGCCCTGGGTTAAGACTGCAGACTACTGGGATGTGCGTTTTGATTTGACGGAAAAAATCAAGAACCGGCTGGATGAGGCGGGCATCTCCATTCCCTTCCCGCAGCAGGATGTGCATCTTTTTGTCGAAAAGGAGAAAGCTGCCCAGGTTATGTAACCTGACAGTAAAACATATTTGACACTCGTAGCTGGAATACCTATACATAAAAGATGAAACATTATTGCAGTACATCGAAGGGAACGATAATGAATCAATAAGAAGCTGAAACCTGATACTGATAAGGATAAACCCCCCTCAGCTTATTGTTGGTGGGGGTTAATTTTTAATGCGGCAGCAAACATGGGTTGTTTTGCGGGAACATTGGCAGTTCCCCATGCAGAATAAGAAAGATGAAGGCCATAATCTGGAGAAGAACATGACACAGGCAAAAGACGGAGATACAGTAAAAATTCATTATACAGGCAGGCTGCAGGACGGCACGGTGTTTGATTCATCCAGTGACCGTGAGCCCCTGCAGTTCAATATCGGCAGCGGGCAGGTTATCCCAGGTTTTGAGGAGGCGGTTAACGGCATGAAGGTCGGCGAAAAAAAGACCGCCCAGATCCCCTGTGATAAAGCCTACGGGGAACGGGACCCAAGTATGGTGATGGTTGTTGACAGAAAACATGTGCCGTCTGAAATCGACCCTGAAGTCGGTCTGCGTTTGCAGGTGGGGAGTCCGAGTGGACAACTTCTTGCCGTAACGGTAATTGAAGTCAGTGATGAGAACATTACCCTGGATGCAAACCCCCCGTTGGCAGGAGAGGAATTGACCTTTGATATTGAACTGGTTGAAATCGCCTGAGGCCGCCGGGGAAATACATTGACACTTACTGAGTGCACGGGTAATTTAG
>Ga0210109_1000008_pt1 | contig 37314 bp, 34 predicted proteins | sample China_Bullhead_C_FD_184857 | JGI IMG/M metagenome (GOLD analysis project Ga0210109, IMG submission 184857) | Wetland microbial communities from San Francisco Bay, California, USA, that impact long-term carbon sequestration -... | ecosystem: Environmental > Aquatic > Marine > Wetlands ...
AATGAGACTAAACAAATATATATCACATAACACTAAATATTCAAGAAGAGAAGCAGATAAACTTATAGAAGACGGAGAGGTCACTTTAAACAAAAAAGTCTTGAAAGATTTTGGCTATGAAGTAGAAGAAGGTGACCATATCTATGTCAAAGGCAGACCGGTCAAGGAGAGTAAAGAACTGACCATCATCGTCTATAACAAACCTAAAGGGGTCTTGGTCACAAAAAAAGATGACCGAGGACGTGCCACTATCTATCATAAACTACCAGGCAAATATAGACACTTTGTACCCGTAGGTAGACTGGACTATGCCTCTGAGGGACTTTTGCTTCTAACAGACTCCCCAGAAGTCGCAACAGCCCTTATGGAGAGTGGCTTGGACCGAACCTATAATCTGAAAATAGATAAACCTATCACTCCAGAGATGGTCACTGCGATGCAGGAAGGTCTTGTACTTGATGATGCCCGTGCAGGTGCACATGAAAAAAGCAAGATCTACAGCATGGAATTTGCCCCTTTTGCACACTTTGAAATAAGAGCAGAGGGGAAAAACTTTTCAAAGCTTCGTGTCACCATCACCGAAGGTAAGAACAGAGAGCTAAGACGTTTCTTTGCACATTTTGAAGCAAAAGTGCTTGACCTCAAACGTGTCGCCTTCGGAGGTATAGAATTAAACAATCTGCCTACGAATAAAACACGTTACTTTACACGCAGAGAATATGATGATGTCCATAAATTCATGAAACGCAGAAACACCAATGCACAAACTGAGGCGAAGAACAAGGCCAATGCACTGAAGCAGGAAGAAAAAAACAGACGTGAAAAAGCGTTTGAAGAAAAAAAATCTGACACATCAAAAAAGTTGACTAAAAAAGATTAAATTTTGCCAAACCTTGCACTGAAATATCGTCCCAAAACACTTGATGCACTGATAGGACAATCCCATCTTTTGGGTGACAGTGCCATATTACGAAAGCTCATCACTACAGATACCCTCTCCCATACTTTCTTTTACGGACCGCCGGGCTGTGGGAAAACAACACTTGCAAGGGTGATCGCAACCCTTCTTGATAAACCTTTTTACGAGATGAATGCCACTACTCTCAAAATCGAGGATCTACGTAAGATCTTTAAAGAATACACGAATGCCTTACAAAAACCTCTTATTTTCATAGATGAAGTCCATAGACTGAGCAAGAACCAACAGGAAGTACTCCTGCCTTTCATGGAAAACAACGCTGCACTCATCATAGGAGCTTCTACAGAAAATCCTTACTATTCACTCACTGCAGCGATGCGTTCCCGTTCTCATCTTTTTCAACTTGAACCCATAGATGAAAAGGAACTACATACCTATCTCGAAAAGATCATCAAACTGGAAGATCTCACCATAGAAAAGGATGCAAAAGAGTACCTTGTCTTTTCCAGTGGCGGAGATGTCCGCGCAATGCTAAACCTACTTGAGAGTGCAGCTGCAGTTGAAAGTCCCATTAGACTTGCCACACTCAAACAGATACGTCCTCATGCCATGCAGGCAGGCAGTGCTGAGAGTGAAAGCCACTATGAACTGACCTCTGCCATGATCAAAAGTATTCGGGGGTCCGATATAGATGCTTCCATCTATTATCTTGCCAGACTGATAGATGGAGGCGAGCCTGCAGAGTTTATCGCAAGACGCTTAGCTATTCTAGCCAGTGAAGACATAGGAAATGCAAACCCCCCTGCTCTCAATCTTGCCAGTTCTACCCTGAACATCGTCAAGCATATAGGTTATCCTGAAGCAAGGATCTCTCTCTCCCAACTGGTTATCTATCTTGCCTCTTCACCCAAGTCTAACAGTGCTTATATGGCAATAAATGCTGCGCTAAACTCTATCAAAGAGGGAGAGCTATACCCTATTCCTTCTCATATAAAAACACATGCCAAAACGTATCTCTATCCCCATGATTTTGGTGGATGGGTAGAACAATCCTACCTTGCAGTACCTAAAAAATACTATGCGTCTGAACAGATAGGTTTTGAGAAAACCCTTTGGCAATGGCATGAAAAAATAAAATCTAAATAATACGCCACTTTTTTAACACATTTCTGTGTTATAATTCACACTATTTAATATAAAAAGGAAATTTACATGAAGAGAAAGATGCTTAAGTTCATGCTTGTATCAAGTACAAGTATTGTCTTATTCAATGGTTGCACAGGATCAGAAATGGCTCCTAACAATGCAACACAAACCGGTGCTGCTACCGGTGCTGTAGCAGGTGCAGTCATAGGGTACAATACAGGTAGTGGCGGTGGAAAAAATGCTGCAGTAGGTGCACTTATAGGTACAGCTCTTGGTGCAGGTATAGGAAGTGCTGTAGACAGTAGTAATCCGGAACCAGTAGAAACAGGCGGATGGCAATAATCATTTAGTCATTAAAAAAGGAAAAAGGAAATCGAATGAAATTAAAGAAACAAATAGTTGCTGCATCTGCAGCGGCTTTCATGCTGGGAGGATGTTACAATCAGCCTGGTCTTGTTGAAGATCAAAGCTACAATCGTACAAAAACAGGTGCAGCTACCGGTGCCCTTGCGGGCTCTGTGATCGGTTATAATACAGGTAGCCGTGATGCAAAAAGTGCCATTATTGGTGGTCTTTTAGGAGCTGCTGTGGGTGGAGCTGTAGGCTACAGTATGGACCAACAGGCCAATGAAGTTGCACGTGCTCTTGGTACAGGTGTGAATAATGACCCTCTAGCTGCGCTTGACCCACGCAGAGACATCGTTGTCTCAAAAACCAATGACCATGTAAAAATCATATTTAGAGATCGTATGATGTTTGCTACGGGGTCATCTAAACTACAGTCCAATGCAAAACACAAAGTCAACAAAGTGGCACAGGTTTTAGCTAACTATCCTCAAACCATTGTAGGTGTTGCAGGATTTACAGATAATGTGGGAAGTTACTCTTACAATCTAGATCTTTCGAAAAGACGTGCAGCTACTGTAAGCAATATACTTGCTGTAAATGGAAGACCCTACACCAAAGGATGTTCGTACAATAAAGCCATTGTACCGAATGACTCTGCCAAAAACAGAGCACTTAACAGAAGAGTAGAAGTCTATCTTTATGCAGATAGGAACAGAATGTCTGATCCTTGTCGTTAACCTCGACTATTTCAATGAGCTAAGCTCTCGCTTGGCTTGTTCTGCATTCATTGACCCAGAAAAATATTGACTTTCAACATGATCAATAGAAGCAATAAGTTTCACCTGTAAGATCTCTCCCCTCAGTCTCTCTTTTACAAATATTTTCATTTCAGAAAAATCAGGAAAAAGCTCTAAAAACTCTGTTTTCAACCTAGAATTATTCCATGCTTGTACTTGTATATTTACAGGTGCATTGGTCATATCAAGTATTTCACGCCCTATACTGTCAACACTTTGATATTGATCAAATTGGTGCTTTTCCTTATATTCTTCACTTTGAAATTTATCATCTTCCTGGATATCACCTACAAAATTGGTGATAAAATAAAGAAACCCAACACCTATGACAATAAAGAAAAATAAACTTTTGTCCATCATAAAATCCTAAATATATATTTACTATGAAAAGTATACAATAATTTTTGACATATGTTAATTATAGTTTTGGTTTTAATTTTAAATGTATTCTAAATCTATTAAAATAGATGAAGATATATGAGAAAAAAAAGAGAGAAAAAATGAAAAATATACTGCTAACCATCATCATACTATTCACTGGGTCCCATACAAGTTTTAGTGCAGAAGTGATAGATCCCGACCTTAAACCAAAGATACAACCAGATCTCATTAAAGCAAAAAAAATTACCAGAAAACCAAGTAAAAAACTAAGAAAAAAGCCAAGAAAAAGACCCATGATCTACCACCATTACTATACAACTACCATAGAGAAAAATTGCGATAGATATATCAATATCATCAACAAAAAAAATAAGGAAATTGAAGCATTATCAAAAGAGATTAAGCATTTAAGAGAGAAAAAATATGAAATTATGCGACAACAGCTCAAAGAAGAGTACGATAAAGAGTTGAAAAAATTTGAGGAAAGAAGAAAGTCATACTAACTAAAGGGTATACAGAAATATTAAAATAAAATTTATCTTCCAATACCTAAGAATGATAAAAAGTGATTAAATGCCTTAAAAAAGGGCTTTGTAGATGGTGCGGATGAGAGGACTCGAACCTCCACGCCGTAAAGCACCAGATCCTAAGTCTGGCGTGTATACCAATTTCACCACATCCGCATGTGATTGTTTTACAAAACAATAAAAAGTAAGTGGTACACCCGTTAGGATTCGAACCTAAGACCCTCGCCTTAGAAGGGCGATGCTCTATCCAGCTGAGCTACGAGTGCACAAAAATATAATAATAAATACCAAATCTGATACATTAAATGGTACGCCTGAGAGGACTCGAACCTCTAACCCTCAGATCCGAAGTCTGATGCTCTATCCAATTGAGCCACAAGCGCTTCTTCATATTGGGTGGTTACCCGAATTAATTACCAATGGGGTGGGCGACGGGACTCGAACCCGCGACAAACAGTACCACAAACTGTCGCTCTACCAACTGAACTACGCCCACCATAATTAAATGATTACTTATTATTATAATGTTAAATACCTAAATGGTCGGAGTGAAAGGACTCGAACCTTCGACCCCCTGGTCCCAAACCAGGTGCGCTACCAGACTGCGCTACACTCCGTTACCTTATAAAAAGGAACGCAATTATAGTCAAAAGGTTTCCATTTGTCAATAGATTTTAGAAAAAAAATGAAAAATATTATTTTAACCCCTATATTAGAGGTACTTTAACCGTGAATGAGTATAATAGTTTCATCTACATGGCAGGGTTAACATATGAACAGTATATTTGAACAAATCAATGGCCTCTTGGGCTCTCTCTTCTTCTTTGACATCTTTTTTGGCAGCATGGAAGGCACAAATATGCCTTTCATAGTTGCATGGCTGATCGTGGGAGGGCTTTTTCTAACTTTTCGTTTTGGTTTTATCAATGCACGCATGTTTGGTCATGCCTTTAAGATCATCACAGGCAAATATAAAACTGCTGACGATGTAGGAGAGATCACTCCTTTCCAGTCTTTAACAACAGCCCTATCCGCCACAGTTGGACTTGGGAATATTGCAGGGGTTGCCATAGCCATTGCAGTAGGAGGTCCTGGAGCTACATTCTGGATGATCCTGGCAGGATTCTTTGGTATGACACTCAAATTCACCGAAGTGACCCTTGCACAGATCTATAGAGAGATAAGACCTGATGGACGTATCATGGGCGGGGCGATGCAGTATCTTTCCATAGGGCTGGCCTCTAAAGGATATATCAAATTAGGAAAAATACTCGCTGTGATGTTTGCTGTACTTGCCATAGGAGGAAGTTTGGGTGCAGGGAATGCCTTCCAAACTTCACAAGCCATGGGTGCACTCTCAGAACGTATCCCTTTCTTTCAAGCGTATCCGATCGTTTTTGGTCTTATCCTGGCAACACTGGTAGGATTTGTCATTATCGGAGGTATTAAACGTATCGCGAGTACGGCAGAGAAGATCGTTCCTGTAATGGTATTTATCTATTTGACCGCATCCTTATGGATACTCATCACAAATGCTTCCCAAGTGCCTGCTGCCATCTCAACCATCTTTCATGAAGCCTTTGCTCCTACTGCCGCTGCAGGTGGCCTTATAGGTGTACTTGTACAAGGTTTTAAGCGTGCTGCCTTCTCAAGTGAAGCAGGTATAGGTTCCGCTGCCATTGTACACTCTACTGCCTCAGTCAAATACCCGGTTAGACAAGGAATGGTCGCGCTTTATGAACCCTTTATAGATACCATCGTTATCTGTAGTATGACAGCACTTGTGATCGTCACTACAGGTGTGTATGATCCTAGTGGAGAGTTTGCTAACCTTGTTGCTTCAAAACAGGGTGCGGCACTTACCGCAGCCGCCTATGGAACGGTTATTTCATGGTTCCCGGTTGTCTTGTCATTTTCCATTGTGCTTTTTGCTTTTTCGACGATGATATCATGGTCTTATTATGGTGAGCGTTCTTGGACTTACCTGTTTGGAGAAAAATATACTCTGCTCTATAAACTGATCTTTGTTTCATTTACCGTCATGGCATCCGTTACCAGTGCTTCCACACTGTTGGAGTTCTCTGACCTTCTCATCTTGGGAATGGCCTTGCCAAACCTTATAGGGCTTTATATGCTGCAGGGTGTTGTTCACGCAAATCTCAAAGCGTATCTTACAAAATGGAAAAGTGGGGAGTTAGATAGAGAGTGTATAGAAAAAGGTGTTTGTAAAGTGAAGTAGTATTTGACCGGGTATCTCACCTGTCAAATATATGAAAAGCAGGGAGGGTGATTACACCATCTCCACACCCTTTTCACCATGTGCAAGTGCACCGATAACATAACCGTCTGTGTTAGCAAGTACGGCATCTACATTTTCAGGGTCTACCACCCATACCATTCCTACACCCATATTAAAGGCTCTGTACATCTCTTCCTCTTCAACATACTGACCCATAAATTCAAAGATAGGCAGTACTCTGATTGCATCCTTGTTTACAATGGCTCTCATGCCCTCTGGAAGAACTCTAGGAAGGTTTTCTACGATGCCTCCACCTGTGATATGGGCTAAGGCTTTTACATACTGTTTATTGGCTTTATATTCTTTCACGTAGATACGTGTCGGTTCAAGCAGAGTCTCTACAAGCGGTTTACCTTCAAACTCCGTTTCAAGGCTCATACCCAACTTATCAAAGAGAAGTTTTCTTACCAGCGAATAGCCGTTAGAGTGTACACCCGAACTTGGCATAGCAATAAGCACCTGCCCTTCTTTCACATTGGCTACAGTGTCCATCTCTGAACGTTCTGCGATACCTACTGCAAATCCTGCGAGGTCAAAGTCGTCATCTGAGTACATACCCGGCATTTCAGCTGTTTCTCCTCCTACAAGTGCACATTCGGATCTACGACAACCCTCTGCGATACCTGCTACTACATCTTTTGCATTCTCAGGAAGCAATTTACCCGTTGCATAGTAATCCAAGAAGAACATCGGTGTACCGTTGTTACAGATAAGGTCGTTCACACACATCGCCACAAGGTCGATACCCACTGTATCAAGCTTCCCGCTCTCTATGGCAATTCTAAGCTTCGTACCTACCCCATCTGTTGCAGAAAGGATCACTGGCTCTTTATAGCCTGTTGGAAGTGCATAGGCACCGGCAAATGAACCTATACCGCCGATAACATTTTTATCGAAAGTAGATTTTACATCACTTTTGATCGCTTCTACAAACTCATTACCCGCATCGATATCTACACCGGCATCTTTATATGATATATTTGACATTAGTTGTTGTCCTTTTCATTGGTTTCTTCACATTTACACGCAGGGAAAATCTTTTTAAGCATAATAAGCCCTGGACAAAAGCCTGTCAATCCTGCGATCACAAGCATGACCATCATGGCAAATTGCAAAATAAACGCAGCTGCATACATGCCAGAACCTGCTAAACCCATAACAAATCCCAGTATACTTGCCTGTATTAAACGTTGTATCTTTTCAGCACACATTGAAAGATCCTTACTAGAAATTGGGCGTATTATATCTAATTTTAGCTGTTTAACTTCCGTTATCATCGGAATGGTGCCCTGAGAGTAAAGCCCAAAAATGTCTATTTCTAAAACTTAGACATCTAGTCAATTTTTTAGAAAAATAGATTGTTAACACTATGTTCTCTTCAGCAGAGGGCTCACGCAACTGGTTGTGTTAAGAACGAAGTTTTCGTCCCAGCTTCTCTTCCACTGAACCTACTTTGTTGCCCAGTCTACCCACGGGACCCTCACGCCAATCTATCTTGATCGAACTATAGACACGACCGCAATCTTTTTGAAGCTCTTCATAGGCTTTGTTGATCACAGCCAAAACTTCTTCAACCGTTTCACCTTCTATAATAGTCCCCATAGGGGTAAGCTGATAACCTAAACCACTTTTATCTACAATATCCAAGACTCGCGCAACAAAGGCACTTTTACTTTGGGTTTTTTCGGTTGGGAACATACTGAATTCTACTAATGCTGACATGATCATCCTTATTCTTTAGTTTATTTTTGATGTTATAACAGATTATAGGTTATAATCCAGCATAGTTCGGCTTAAAGGATGAAAATGGTGGATATGATTGTTGTAGGTGCAGGAGCAGCAGGGCTCGTCGCTGCCATCACTTCTGCAAGAACAGGGCAGAAGATACTCTTGCTGGAACAAAATACCAAAATCGGTAAAAAAATACTTGTTTCTGGTAACGGAAAATGCAACATAGACAACAAATACATCACTTTACACCGCTTTCATGGAGAGAATCCCGGTTTTATAGATGAAATATTAAAAGGGTATGACTTTGAAGTAGTGGAAAAGTTTTTCACATCCATAGGGCTTGAACTCATCGAAGGCAAAGAAGGCAAAATGTTTCCTATGTCATTGCAAGCCAGTTCCGTGGTTGAAATGCTTGAATATGAAGCCAAAAGAGCCGGGGTACAGATACTATGTGACTGTTCAGTCACATCCTTAAGTAAAGAAGGTGATACTTTTACTGTAGAAACATCCAAAGGAACCAAGCGTTCCAAAAAACTCCTTTTGGCATCAGGATCGCCTGCCGCTCCACAACTTGGGGGTTCGAACTCCGGGTATGCTTTTGCCACAAAGATGGGACACTCTCTCATACCGCGTCACCCTTCTCTCGTACAACTATGTTCAGATGAAACATGGGTAAAAGAGTGTGCAGGAGTGAAAGTAGCTGGAATAGCGCAACTCTATGTCAATGGGGAGTACATCACAGAGAAAAAGGGTGATCTGCTTTTCACAAACTACGGCATCAGCGGTCTGGCCATCCTAGATCTTAGTCGGGAAGTCAGTACAAGACTGGCACATTATGACTATTGTGAGCTCAACATGGATCTCATGCCAGAACTTAGTAAAGAAAAACTCACCAACTTACTGCTAGGCCGCATAGAAGAGGGAAGTGAAAAACCTATAGCAATATGGCTTCACGGTGTCATAAACAAAAAACTCATCTCTATCATTTTAGAACAGTCGAAGTGTAAAGCCAAACAAGAAAATGACTTAAACAGAAAAGAAGTCAGCAAGCTTGTCTACACTATGAAAAATCTAAAACTCTCTATCAACGATACCAAAGGTTTTAAAGGGGCTGAAGTAGCCACTGGGGGTGTCAATACGACAGAAATAAATCCACAAACCATGGAATCAAAACTTGTACCCAATCTGTATTTTGCGGGAGAGATACTCGATGTTGATGGAGACAGAGGAGGATTTAATTTTCACTTTGCCTGGATCTCTGGAATAAAAGCAGGGAATAATTTTTAAATAGTTAAAAAGATTTAATCGTTTAGTTTACTGTAGATTTGAGGGTTGTTGAGAGGGAGCATACGGTCAGTATGTGACCGAACAAGCTCCCTCGAAGATGCAGTGAAATACAAGAATTATTTAGCGTTTTTCTTGTCTCTTGCCATTCTCTTTCTTATATTCTCATCCAAATATTTCTTTCTGATTCTGATAGACAATGGTGTAATTTCGATAAGTTCATCATCTTCAATCCACTCCATTGCGTTCTCAAGAGTAATAGGTCTTGGTGGTACAAGCTTGATAGCATCATCGGCACCCGAAGTTCTCATATTTGTAAGCTGCTTTCCTTTCAGTGGGTTCACATCCAAGTCACCCGGTCTCGCAGACTCACCGATAACCATACCTGAGTATACTTTATCTTGTGGTTTGATGAACATTACCCCTCTTGCTTGCAGGTTGAAGATAGAAAACGCTACGGCTTCACCGTTATCCATAGAAACCAATGCACCCGGTGTTCTGCTGACAACAGTTCCGGAGTAAGGTCTGTACTCCAAGTAAGAGTGGTTCATGATACCTTCACCCTTTGTGTCTGTCAAGAACTCATTTCTAAACCCGATAAGTCCACGTGCAGGAATTTCAAACTCAAGTCTTACGGTACCGTCTGGCATAGGTGTAAGTGAAGTCATCTCAGCTTTTCTTTTACCGAGTTTTTCGATAGCAACACCCTGGAACTCTTCCGGAACATCAACAACCAAGTGCTCAAATGGCTCCATTTTCACACCGTCTTCTTCTTTCACAACGACTTCTGGACGTGCAAGAAGGAATTCAAATCCTTCTCTTCTCATATTCTCTGCCAAAATACCGATCTGAAGCTCACCACGACCTGATACTTTAAATGCTGCATCACCTGTAGGTTCCATACGCATAGCGATGTTTGTTTCCATCTCTTTTTCAAGTCTTTCACGGATCTTGTTAGATGTAACGTGTTTACCTTCTGTACCTGCCAAAGGACCATCATTTACTGACATGATAACTGAAAGTGTAGGTTCTTCAACGTGCATAGGGTCAAGTGGTACTGGATTTACAGGATCACATATAGAGTCACCAACATCAATGTCAGAGAATCCTGCTATCGCTACGATATCTCCCGCTTCCGCTTCTTGGATCTCGATACGCTCAAGTCCTTTAAACCCGATAAGTTTAGAGATACGGCTTTTTGATTTTGTTCCGCATGCTTTTACAAGAAGGTATTCATCACCTTTTTTCACTTTACCGTTAAAGATACGTGTAATCCCGATACGACCGACAAAGTTGTCAGAGTCAAGTGTAAATACCTGTGCTTGTGTATCATTGTCCGGTGAACCTTGTGGATAGGGTACTTTTTCTAAAATTGCTTCGAAAAGTGGTGTCATATCTTTGTTTTCATCTTCCATTTCCCATTTTGCATAACCATCTCTGGCTGCTGCATAAAGTACAGGGAATTCAAGTTGCTCTTCATTGGCATCAAGTGCAACAAGAAGGTCAAACATTTCATCAAGTACTCTTTCAGGGTCCGCTCCGTCTTTATCGATCTTGTTAATAACAACAACAGGTATAAGTCCAAGTTCAACCGCTTTTTTCAAAACGAATTTTGTTTGTGGCATCGCACCTTCTTGTGCATCTACTAGCATCAATACACCATCTACCATCTTAAGTACACGCTCAACCTCACCACCAAAGTCGGCGTGACCCGGAGTGTCGATAATGTTGATCTTGTGATCACCATAAGTAATAGCCGTGTTTTTAGAAAGAATCGTAATCCCTCTTTCTTTTTCGATATCGTTAGAATCCATTGCTCTTTCTTGCACTTCTTGGTGTGCAGCATATGTTCCTGATTGCTGAAGTAATTGATCAACAAGTGTAGTTTTACCGTGGTCAACGTGAGCAATAACCGCAATGTTTTTAATCTTTTGCATAAAATGTCCTAAAATAAAGCTTTGTGCCTTATGTAATTTTCGCGAATTATACCCAAAAATTACTATATAAGAGATTTTAATATAAAAAATTACCTCATTTACCTCAATATTCTATGATTATTATACAAGCACGTACTGTTTTTTATAGTGAAAATCCGTACATTTCATGATACGTTTTCATAGCATAGCGATCTGTCATCGCTGCGATATAATCTGCAATGACACGCTCTTTCTTGCGTACATCAAAGAGCTCTTTTTGATGAGGAGGAAGCAAGTCTTTATCTTCTGTAAATGCTCTGTAGAGTCCTTGTATACACTGTTTTCCTGCGTGCATTTTACGTACGATCTTTTGATGTTTATAGAGCTTCTGATGTAAAAGTTTTTTGAGTTTTTTGAGTTGTGTAGCTGTCTCTTTGGAAAAGCCTACGGGCAAACTCTCTTCCGCATCTATCTTCACACAGATAGGCACCTCTTGCCGATACTTTTTTGTACCCTCTTTTGAGTTTTCTATAAAATCTTCTACCAACAGCTTAATAAGTCCTGCTACAAAACGGTGCCTATAGAGCTTTTCTTCTCTTTTAACGCCCTCATTTTGTACCACTTCATCCACTCTTAAACAAAGCTCGTCTTTTAACAGGTCATCAAAAGTAATAAGTCCGTATTTTATACCATCATCGATGTCATGTGATGTGTAGGCGATCTCATCTGCATGATCCACTACCATCGCTTCAAGTGAAGGATGTTTTTCTAAATCAAAATGAGGATCTAATCCGTCTAAAAAAGGTTTTTTATAGGGATAGGAATGCTTAAGTACCCCTTCGAGCGTAGCAAACGTGAGATTAAGCCCATCAAACTCTTTATAACGTTTTTCCAGTTTAGTCAGTACTCTAAATGACTGAAAATTATGTTCAAAACCCAAGGCTCTACCATCTGCCTTGAGAAGTTTATCTAACTCGTCTCCACCAACATGCCCAAACGGTGTATGTCCCAGATCATGTGAAAGGGCAATGACTTCTGCAAGGGTCTCATTGAGTTCCAGCATACGTGAAAGTGTTCTGGCTATCTGACTGACTTCAAGTGAATGGGTTAAACGTGTACGAAAATAGTCACCCTCGTGGTTTAAAAAAACCTGTGTTTTGTATTCTAGACGTCTAAAAGAGCTGCAGTGTACCACTCTGTCTCTGTCTCTTGCATAAGGGTCTCTAAAATCTTTTTCAAAACTAAAAAATCGTTCATCAGGTCTCACAGCTTAATCCTTATATTGCTCTAAATTTATAGTGATATAATTGTAGCTAAATTATGATGGAGTGTGCCCATGGAAAAAATGGAAATGTATCACATAGCGTATGAAAAACCTAAAGTTACACTTTTGCAACAATCTGGCCTTGGTGTTGCAGAGATCGCAGCAAGAACATGTTACGACAGTTTTGAAAACAGTGAAAATGCATGTGTAAAGAACGCAATGTATGATCTAGATACGGATGCCATCAATGACATCGATGATTCAGATCTGCTTTCAAACCTTGCATGGGTACATCACCATCACTCTATCATAGAACATGCGTCTTTAAGTTTTTTGATCCAAGGTACTTCACGAGGTGTGCTTCAGGAGCATGCAAGACACAGACTCCAAGCTATTTCTGTGAGAAGTACACGTTACACCATGTCATCTGTCATCAATGCCTTTGTGGCATCACTTGAAAATGATGATGGTTTTGCATTCTTTTTTGAAACACTTCTCACTTTAAACCTCTTCGTCGTTGTAGACAAAGAGTATTTGAACATCGAGATCAGAGCTATCTATGACAAATTACATTTTCAATATCAAAGAGATACTGATTTCATACAGACTGCCGTAGCAAAATCTTCTATTCCTTTCATAGAGGAAAATAAAGGCAATGCTGCAGCACTTTTCAAAGCATTGGAAAACGGAAAGAAAAAAAGAAATGTCGGAGATGGATTTAAACACATTGTCTCAGATAACTGGAAAGTGGACATGGTAGTCACATTTAACATCAGAAGTCTCAAAAACTATTTTGACCTTAGGGATTCTGGTGCAGCGTGGTTTCAGATACAATGGCTGGCAGAGGCGATGAAAGCCGTCACTCCGGTAAAATATCTGAAACTGATCGATAAAAATTATAAACACAAATCATAGATACAATATTGTTATCTATTTCAGAAGTATAATTTTAGTAAATAAATTGACATTATGTATATTAATATGAAATACATATAAAATGCTTTATTTTAGTATATTTAAAAACTTAACAAGGAGTAGTAAATGAAAAAATTCAATCTTTCATTAGTGGCGTTATTGGCAATGAGTACCTTTGCAACTGCAGGTGGAGATGTTGCACCAGTTGAGCCAGTGGTTGAAACTCCAATGGTAGAAGAATCTACAAGCTCATTTTATGCAGGTTTAGGTTATTCCTATATGACTATGGATCCTGATAATAGTTCTGAGGTAAATGGGGACGCAATACTTTTACTGGCAGGATACAACTTTAACCGATATATCGCTGTAGAAGGTAGATATTCTGGACTTACTGATTGCCTTGAGAATACCGCCATCTATCTTAAACCTATGTATCCATTTGGTGGAATTTCACTTTACGGATTGCTTGGGTATGGACAAATAGATTATGATGGTGGACAAAGCTTATCTGAATCTGGTTTTCAGTGGGGTATCGGTGCAAGCTATGAAGTGGCTGAGAATATAGGTGTGTTCGTAGACTATACAAGCCTCTATGATGACACAGGATTTGATGGTGAATTACCAAATCAAGATGTTCTAGTTGATTCTATCAATGTAGGATTTACCTATAAGTTCTAAAATGGAGCTAAGCTATAGGGCTTGCCCTATAAAAATTCTAACGCAATGCACTCTTTTCTACTACAATTAAAATTACACTAAATTTCACTATAATACGTTTTCATACATACTTTTAATTTAAATTTTGGAGCACTATTTTGCGTTTTTTAATATTATTGATATTTTTACTATTTACACTCAATCCTCTTATTCATGCGGAAACACTTTCCATGGAGAATATCTCTGCCCATATACAAAAAGGAATCCAAACACGCATCAGTGGCCAAAATAAACCTATCATTCAAAATATTTATGCCCAAACTGGTGATAAACCTTTATGGATAGGCAATAAAAACAAGAAAAAAACAAGTCAACTGATACAAGCGCTCAATGATCCTCTTTTTAACTATAAAAATAAATCATTTGATCAAAAATCTATCAAATATCTCTTTTATCAGCTAGACACTGGAGAGATCACTCAAGCAAAACAAGCCTCTGCCTATGCAAAACTCGACCTTGTTCTTACAAGCTCATTCGTACGTTTGGTAAGATTTATTGTTCAGGGTGATGTAGACTGGAACCTTGTGCAAGAGAAACTGAAGACCCTTGAACAAAGTGATGATATCAAAGCCAGATGGGAAATGGAACCTAAAGCATTTCCAGATGATAACGAACTCATCTCTGCTATAGAAAATGGCGATATCTATGCATATCTGACTTCTCTTCTCCCAATGGAGAAACGGTATAGAGATCTCGTAAAACTTCTTAATGATTATCGTGTGATGGATAAATTTCCAAAGATCAAATACAGTAATGACCTTTTAAAACTAGGTGACAGTTCCAGTCGTGTGAAAGAGATCAAAAAACGCTTACAGATCACTGGAGATTACCCTAAATATGCTGAAATAGACAGTAAGTTTGATGAAACACTTAAAAGAGCTGTCATGACCTACCAAAAACGTTACCTGATCAAAGTGACTGGTATGGTGGACAAAACAACGACCTATTATCTCAATCTTCCTGTAAAAAATAGTATACAGGCTATCATTACAAATTTGGATAAAACAAAACTCTACCCAAAACAATTTGAAGATGAATATATTGAAGTGAACATTCCTGACTTTAATCTACGATATTATAAAAATGGTCGAAAGATCATGAAGAAAGGTGTTGTTGTAGGGCGCATTGACAGACCGACACCTCTTTTTTCCAATGCTGTGCGTTATATGGTGATTAATCCCACATGGACCATTCCAGATAATCTCATCAAACGAGATTTGATTCCCGTACTCAGAGAAAATCCTATGTATTTGAAAGAGAACAATATACATGCATTTAAAGGCAATAAAGAAATAACTATTACCCAGGAAATGCTGGATCCCTATGAAAAAAGTGAAGAACCGGTACCTTACCGATTTGTTCAATTCCCGGGTGACAACAATGCTCTAGGCCGTGTGAAGTTTATGTTCCCTAACAAGTATGATGTCTATCTGCATGATACGGATAACAAATCCCTACTCTCACGACGTTACAAAATTTATAGTTCGGGCTGCATGCGTCTGGAAAAACCTTTTGATCTTGTAAAGCTTTTACTTGAACACGTAAGAAAAAATTACTCTCAAAGTGAAATAGATAAAATACTTGAAAGTAATGAACCGGTGACTATTGGCCTTAATCAAACCATACCGGTGCATATCCTTTATTTTACAGTCTATGAAGAAGATGGCTTGGCTTATTTTAAAAATGATATCTATTTGTATGATAAGATCATTGAAGAATCAGTGGAAGGAAACAAAAAGTCTACATTTAAGATACCTGAAAAACGTATGATCTCTGTCAAGAAAAATGCACAACCAGTTTCTAATTAGATTTCTGTTTTATTAGGTAGTCTTCTTGCGCATCTTTACTCTTTGAAGATGCGTTAAGGCAATGGCCATTGCATCTGTAATATCCAAAGGTTTGATCTCCTTTTTAATACCAAAGAGTCTTTTCACCATGAAAGCGACTTGTTCTTTATCTGCTTTACCATTTCCAGTCACTGCTTTTTTTACCTGTAAAGGCGTATATTCATAGAAATAACCTACCTCTTGAAGTATCTTTAATGAGAGTGCTCCTCTAAACTGTGCAAGCTTTAAAACTGACTTGGGGTTATAAGCAAAGAAGATATCTTCAATAGCCACTTCATCCACCTTATTTGCCTTTAAAATGATGTCTATGCCCTCCACAAGCTCAACGATCTGTTCCTGTAACTCTTTTGCTTTGATTTTGAGTAAACCTGCTTCAACAAGTGAAAACTTTTTCCCATCCCAATATATGATACAGTACCCTAAATTACGGCTTCCGGGGTCTATTCCTAAAATATTCATTCACACCTTTGTTCACATAGTGAATAAAATTATTCAACTCTGTTTAATAACGCTATTTTAGCTTAAATTGGCTAAAATATCATAAGTTATTCACATTGAGAATTTTAACTTCTTAAAACGGTGAAAATTTATTCACACATTTAAAAATATCAAAGGCATGCACAGATGAATATAGGACAGAAAGTACTTTTTGAACTGAAAAAAGAGATCAGTGAAGTAGAATATGAACGGTATATTAAAAACCTTACCTATGATACCAAACGTTCTCGAAGTAATATTGTCTATTTTAATGCTCCCAATATGATCATCGCAAAATGGATCAAAAGTAAATATACTGATAAGCTCATGCATCTTTTTGAACTGCAAAACGAAATAAAACCGGAAATCGAAATTACCGTAGGCAAACAAAGTCAACAAAGTGCCAGTCAGATTGTAAAACAGAGCAGTGAAAAAAGTCACTCTAAAAGTACTTATCTTAACCCCTCTTTGACCTTTGAAAGTTTTATCGTGGGAAATTCCAACCAATTTGCCTATACTACAGCAAAATCCGTAGCAGAAAAGCCTGGAAAACTATACAATCCTCTTTTTCTTTATGGTGGAGTAGGACTGGGCAAGACCCATCTTCTCCAAGCCATAGGTAATTATCATATAGATCTGGGTAAAACGGTGATCTATACCACACTGGAACAATTCATGAACTCTTTTACTTCACATCTACGTTCACAAACCATGGACAGGTTCAGAGACAAGTTTAGAGAGTGTGATCTTCTTCTTATCGATGATATACAATTCCTGAGTAGAAAAGAACAGACACAAGAAGAGTTTTTTCACACTTTTAACGAGCTCTATAACAATAATAAACAAATTGTTATCACTTCAGACAGACAACCCAATAAAATCGCCGGACTGGTAGATAGACTGAGAAGCCGTTTTGAAATGGGACTTATGGCAGATATACAACCACCAGGCTTGGAAACTAAAATTGCGATCATTCAAAAAAAATGTGAACTTGACGGTATTTCACTCGATAATGAAATAGTTAATTACATCGCTACCCATATGGGTGATAATATACGTGAGATAGAAGGAACCATTATCAAACTTAACGCACTTTCTTCTATGCTTAACCAAGAGATCACACTTGATTTTGCACAAAATGCCATCAAAGATCAACTCAAAGAGAAAAAAGAAAATATTACTATAGATGAAATTGTAAAAATCATTTCAAAAGAGCTCAATATCAAACCTTCTGATATGAAATCCAAAAAACGTACTAAAAATGTAGTAAATGCAAGAAGAATTGCCATTTATTTAGCTAGGAATCTTACACCAAACTCTATGCCTCAAATTGCTATATATTTTGGAATGAAAGACCATACAGCTATTTCACATGCGATGAAAAAAATCAATGAGATCATAGAAAGTGATGAAAATTTTAAAGTGATTTTAGAAGAACTCTCCAACAAAGTAAATACGCATACCCAAAGTGATATGATATAAACAATATTTAATCATAGAAAACTTGAATAAAAAAAAGATATAATTTTAAAAGTGAATAAATGTGAATGTTCAAAAAAACTTAGGCATTCATTTAAACAACGGTCACACCAGCAATAAAGTAGTTTTTCACATATTCATGTCACACTACTACTACGTACTAATTTTATTAAAAATAAGGAGAGTCAATGAAGATAAGAGCAGAAAAACAAATTATAGAATCTATACTCATTAATTTACAACCTTTTTTAGAAAAAAAAGATGCAAGTCAAATCACTTCACATATATTGTTTACCACACAAGACAGTAAGTGTATTGTTAAAGCTACCGATTCAGAAATAGGTTTACAGATTGTTACAGATAATATTAGTATAGAAGCGGAAGGAGCATTTACAGCACACGGTAAAAAACTTCTCGATATTATACGTATACTTAAGGACGATGAAATTACATTAGAACTTTTAGACAATACACTTATTATCAAACAAAAAAATTCTAAATTTAAACTTCCGACATTTGATCCTAACTCTTATCCATCATTCCCCACAATAAATGACAAACCTCAAATCTCTTTGGATTCTTTGAGTTTGATTCAAAATCTTAAAAAGATCTCTCCTGCAATAGATACAAACAATCCAAAATTTGAACTCAATGGTGCTTTGATCAATATAAAAAATAATGGCACAGATCTAGTAGGTACTGATACCAGAAGATTGGCTATTGCAACAATTCCGGGTAATAATAGTGAAGAACTCTCTTTAATTGTGCCTAAAAAAGCTATTTTAGAAATTCAAAAACTGTTTTTAGATCAAATCGATATCTTTTTTGATGAAACAAATCTTATTATTACAAATGAAAACTATTATTTCTATACAAGATTGATCAATGGAAAATTCCCGGATTATCAACGTATCATCCCATCGACAACCAAACATCAGATCACTTTTCCAAAAAAAGAGATGATAGATGCAATAAAAATGATCACAACTATTTCACAAGAGATAAAAATGACACTTTTATCTGATACGATTATTTTTAACTCCTTAAGTGCAGATAATGTAGAAGCTAAAACAGAATTAGAATTCAATACAGGTTTAAATGATAAATTTGAACTCTCTTTCAACAGTAAATATATCTTGGATTTTATTTCCCAAACCAATAAAAATGAATTTACTATTGAATTCAATGAACCATCATTGCCATTTATTGTCAAAGACGACAATTTTATTACAATCATCATGCCAATTGTGGCATAAAAGGAAAAGCGTTATATGAGTGAAAATAAAACAAAATATATTTTTGTTACAGGTGGGGTACTTTCATCTTTAGGGAAAGGTATTACTGCTGCAAGTGTAGGAACATTATTAAAACATACAGGACAACGTGTAGGTGTATTGAAACTTGACCCCTATATCAATGTTGACCCTGGTACCATGTCACCTTTGGAACATGGTGAAGTTTTTGTCACCAAAGATGGTGCAGAAACAGATCTTGACCTGGGTCATTATGAAAGATTTTTAGATACATCATTGACACAAAACAATAACTTTACCACAGGTCTTGTCTATAAAACGGTTATTGAAAATGAACGTAAAGGAAAATATCTTGGGAAAACGATCCAAGTCGTTCCTCATATTGTAAACGAGATTAAAGATCGTATTGTTAAAGCAGGTGAAAATAAGGATATTCTCATCGTAGAACTGGGTGGTACTACAGGTGATATCGAAGGTTTACCATTTTTAGAAACAATTAGACAAATGAAACATGAATTTGGCAAAACACAGGTGATGAACATACATGTTACTCTTTTACCTTATATCAAAGCTGCCGGAGAACTTAAAACAAAGCCGACACAGCACTCTGTTCAAGAACTTAGACGTATAGGTATTGCACCTCATATGTTAGTGCTTCGTGCTGAAGTACCTGTTTCAAGTGAAATTAAACGAAAAATAGCCTATTCTTGCGATGTAGATGAAGATTCTGTGATCGTTGCTGCGGATGCACCAACGATTTATCAAGTACCTTTGAATTTTTTAGATCAAGATATACTGACACCTATCTGTAAACAGTTGGATCTTGAAGATTGTCAACCTAACATGGATAAATGGAGAGATCTGGTACATAAGATCATTATGCCTAGTGACAGTATGAAAATAGCATTTGTAGGTAAATATTTGGATCTTAAAGAGTCTTATAAATCTTTAACAGAGGCGCTTATACATGCGGGTGCACATCTTGATACAAAAGTAGAGATCAAATGGGTTGACAGTGAGAAAATTGAAGATGACGGTGTCCAAAAATATTTGAGTGACTGTGATGGTATTTTGGTTGCAGGCGGTTTTGGCGGGCGTGGTGTTGAAGGTAAAATTCAGGCTATACAGTACGCAAGGGAAAATAAAATACCATTTTTAGGTATTTGTCTTGGAATGCAACTGGCAATGATAGAATTTGCCAGAAATGTACTTGGTATCAAAGATGCAAATTCAGTAGAATTTGATGAAAATACACCAAATCCTATTATTTATCTTATCGATGAATTCATAGATGCGAGTGGTTCAAAACAAGTAAGAACGACGACATCTCCGATGGGTGGGACCATGCGTCTTGGTGAATATGAATGTGAAACGAAAGAGGGTTCAAAACTTAGAGCTGCCTATGATTCTAAAATTATTTTTGAGAGACATAGACACCGCTATGAAGCAAATCCTAAATACAGAGAAGCATTAGAAGCAAAAGGTATGGATATTACAGGTGAATCTGATGGACTGATAGAAGCCGTAGAAGTGAAAGACCATCCTTGGTTCTTAGGTGTGCAATTCCACCCGGAATTTACTTCTAGACTTCAAAATGCCAACCCATCGATTTTGGCTTTTGTAAATGCAGCAATTCAACATAAAAAATAGATGGTCCAACCATTAACGCTTACAGGATTAGAAACACTTTTAAATAAGCGCTTTGAAGAGGGTTTTCTCTCTTTGCGGGATCTCCCTCAACCTTCTTTATTCAAAGATATGGACAGAGCGACAGAACGTATCGTTTCTGCCATAGAAAACAGAGAAAAAATAACCATAATCGGTGACTATGATGTAGATGGTGTCACCTCTACAACATTGATGAAACTTTTTTTCGACGAAATTGAGTATCCAATAGAGTGGATCATACCTAACCGTTTTAGAGATGGTTATGGACTCTCTGCAAATATTATACCTCGTATACTTGGTACAGATCTAGCACTAACTGTGGATAACGGTATCTCTGCTGTTTATGCAGCCCAACTTTGTAAAGAAGAGGGCATAGATCTTATTATTACAGATCATCATCTTTTAGCACCCGAAGTGCCAGAAGCCTATGCGATCATAGACCAAAAACAAGCATCATGCTCTTTTCCTTATGAGGATGTGTGCGGTGCCCAAATTGCATGGTATCTTATCGCTTCACTCAAAAATGCACTCAATATCAAAATTGACATGATGTCATATATGGAATTGGTCTCCATTGCTATAATTGCAGATATGATGCCTCTGCAGCATATTAACAGAGCGATGGTCCTTGCAGGGATACAAGCACTCAATAAGAGTAAACGACCTGCGATAAGGGCTTTTCTTGAACACAGTCAAAAAGAGACAGTCACATCAGAAGATATAGGGTTTTTTCTTGCACCTTTGCTCAACAGTGCAGGGCGGATGGATGATGCCTCTTTCGCCGTAGATTTTTTAACTTCGACCAATATCTATGATGCCAGGGTAAGACTCGAACGTCTCATAGAATTTAATACTCTCAGAAAAGCTACCGAACATACTATTACGCAAAAAGCTATGACACAGGTGGATCATGATGATGAAGTGATCATTGTAGTCGGTGAAGCGTGGCATGAGGGTGTGGTAGGTATCGTAGCAGCCAGAGTTGCACGGGCATGTGAAAAACCTTGTATCATACTTACCCAAAGTGAAGAAGGATTACTTAAAGGGAGCGGTAGAAGTTTTGGAGAGTGTGATCTCTTTGCTATCGTAGACAGTACTAGGATGCATCTGGAGAAGTTTGGAGGGCATCAGGCTGCCATTGGCCTTTCTCTAAAAAAAGAGAGCTTAGAATCCTTTAAAACAGAAGTGCAGAAAAACTTTGGTGAAGGTAATTATGTGAAAGAAGTCTTTGATCCCGAAATTGTAGGAAAATTACATTTTTCTACGATCTCTTTTGATCTGACAAACATAGTGAAAAAGTATGAACCCTACGGACAGGGAAACAGTACCCCAAAGTTTATTTCTACGAATGTAGAGATACTTCAGGCAGATACTATGGGTAAAGAGGGTGAACATTTACGTTTTTCTTTTTCCCAAGAAGGAATAGTGATGCAAGGTGTGAAATTCAAGACAAGAGAAGTATTTGAAATAGGATCAATGGTGGATATCACTTACACCATAAATGAGAACCATTTTAGAGGGAAAGTGACTTTACAGCTGCTGGTAGATAAAGTACATATCTGCAATTAAGTTCCTTTTGGAAGTAAAATTTTTTTGATCTTAAAGAAGGCTATAACAAACATAATACTCAAATACCCATATTGCGACACAGATAAAGATTTTTGTGCCATGACAAAATGAATAGTGGTTAAAACAAGAACGATATAGAGCACTTTGTGGTATTTACGGTATTTTCTGAAACGTTTTTTTGTCGAAGTAGCTGCCATGAAGAACAAGAGTAAAAAAGAGATCATTCCCAAATAAATAAAAGGCTTATCGATCGTCTCTTTAAAGGCAAAGAGAAGGTCTGCATTCACATCTAAAATAAAAAAATTACACATATGTAAAAAAGCATAAAAAAAAGCAAATAGACCTATCATTCTTCTGTATTTAATAAGTTTTTTGAACCACAAGGAGAGGGTTGTGGTAAAGAATAATATTGTAATGGCTGTAGCCCCTGTCACAGTATAGATATATTTTATGGGGTCAATGGCCGTTTGAAAAATGAAAAGTTCTAATACCAAATAGATCAAAGGTATCAACAAAAGCAAAAAGACGAGGCCTCTTATCATATCTCTTTTCTCAAATCCATATCTCTATACATATGTCCTACCTCTTTTTCATAACCATTGAAAAGCAAAGTTCTCTGTTTCACAAATTTGCCCAGTACACGTTCTGTCTTTTGAGACCATCTAGGGTGGTCAACCTCAGGATTTACATTGGCATAGAATCCAAACTCTTTTGGATTTTCCTTCTGCCAGGTATTGAGAGGTTGTTTGTCTATAAAAGAGATTCTATCTATAGATTTGATGGATTTAAAACCGTATTTCCAAGGTACGACCAAACGGATAGGGGCACCATTTTGGTTTTCTAACGTTTTACCGTAGAGACCGACTGCTAAAAGGGTTAAAGGGTTCAATGCTTCATCCATTCTCAGACCTTCAGTATAGGGGTAAGTGAGTGTAGCAAAGATTCCTCTTCTTTGATCAGGAAACATTTCTTCATCATATTTGGTCCAGAATTGAACATATTTTGCACTTTTTAAAGGTTTGACATCTTTTATGAGTTTTTGTAATTCAAATCCTATCCAAGGTACGACCATAGCCCAGCCTTCTACACATCTAAATCTATAGATCCTCTCCTCTAAAGCATACTTCTTCATGAGTTCTTTTACATCTAAAGTAAGCGGTTTTTCGACCAGTCCGTCTATGGTGATCGTCCATGCTTCAGTGTTCATATCTTTGGCTAAAGATTTAACCCCTTTTTTACTGGTGGTAAATTCATAAAAATTATTATAAGAAGTGATTTGTTTAAACGTATTCAATTCCAAATGATCTCTATTTAGATCTTTTTTAAATGTCAGGTTGGCCGGAGGAATATTCTCTTTTGCCATAAGTTCGATCACTGTTGATGAAGCTACAACAGAAGCAGCACCCAACTTTAAAAAACTTCTTCTTTGATTAAAAAGTATTTCTGGTGTGATATCTTTATGGTTTAACTGTTGCATCATCATCCTTTTTTGCTGACGAATTACAAGCTACTATATACTTTTAGTGTGTACTTTGTGTAGATTAAAAGAAGAGGTTCTTAAAAAAGAGGAAGGGAATGTATTCTAAAAGTACCATGCATAAAAAACGTTAAAACAGATGAAGAGTGTTGTATTCAAAAAGGAGGATTACAATAAAAAAAATTGTAATTTATCTGTTTTAACGCCCATAGATTAGGAATTAATGCTATGGATAAGATAGTATAACCTAGGTAATTCAATAAATATAGTTGTTTCTGTATATTTATTAATCAATTAAAAAGAGATGTAGGTATTTTTAAAATGATTGATGATGTTCAAATGGAGGATTTAGTGTTAAATGAACCTAAGGCAAAAGAGCCTCAGGTGTAAAATGAAAAAGTAAGAGAGATTAAATTGGTAAAACCCTGATATTCTCATCCAGTTTCTCTTTTAAGATGTTTTCTATAGCGAAAAGCGTACCAGTACTTGAACTTGCACAACCAGAACATGCACCTAAATAACGGATGTAAATGTCAAAGTTCGCCCCGTTCTCTTTGATGTCAAGGATCTCCATATCACCGCCATCCATCACAAGCATTTGTCTGATATTTTCATCAACGACTTTATCTACCGCTTTGATACGTTGAACGATAGTCATTTTAGCAAAATCAGCACCAGCGCCACCTTCATTACCAAGTGTTGCACCAGCAGCTATTTTTTCTTTTTCATACTCTTCTAACAAGTCTACAAGATAGACATCTTTTTCCTCGTGCCCACCAGGCTTGATACATGATTTACAAAATGCACCCGCTTTTGTGTAATCTGTGATTTGTTCAACCGTTGTAAGGTCATTTAGACGAATCACCTCTTGCAGTGTAGAGAGTGTTACACGTGCACATTCACACACGATCACTTCTTGTTCGAAGCTTTCGATATCTACACCTTTGTACTGTGCTGCAGCTTTCTTGATAACATCATAAGCCATCACAGAACAGTGCATTTTTTGAGGTGGTACGGCCGGTGTATCTTCATCATCACGCATAGCCTTTTCAACATCGATATTGGTGATCTTAACTGCTTCATCAACTGTTTTTCCTTTACAAAGTTCAGCCATTGTGTCAGAGGAGGCAATCGCTGTACCACAACCGAAACTTTTGAATTTAGATGAAAGAATCTTATCTGTTTCAGGATCAACTGCCCAGTAAAGTCTTACGGCATCTCCACAACTCTCAGCTCCAAAGTCAGCAACGATGAGTCTTGCTCCCATCTCTTTTGCTTGTTCTTCTGTGATCTCACCCATGTTTTGTGGGTTGTTCATTAAATCTGTTACTTTATTGCTGTACTCATCCCAGATGGTACCGCCTACTAAACTATCTATACCCATTTTATATCCTTTATTAAATTTTATCTATTAATGGTGATGAGAGTCTAATCCACTCTCATGACCTTCTGGTGCGTATGCGTATGAACTTGAGATTCCTCTAAGTCTTATTACGGCTGCTTTGACTACTTTGAGTGTGTAGTCTAACTCATCTTGTGTGGTGTAGCGGCTCAGTGAAAAACGGATAGCTGTATGTGCCAAGTCTTCTGCTGCACCGATAGCTTCCATGACCGAGTTTGCTTCAAGATCTTCACTTGCACAAGCGGAACCTGTACTTGCACCGATACCTGCACGGCTAAGATCCCATAACATTGATTCACCTTCAATACCTCTAAATGAAATGAGGATAGTATTTGGTGTTCTTTTTTCTCTTGGTGTTACAACGAATGTATCTTCGATCTTGAGAAGTTCATCTTCAAAATTATCTCTCATCTTTCTGATCTCTGACATTTCAAAATCAAGTGCATCGATAGCTTGTTCCATTGCTTTACCCATACCTACGATACCAGGTACATTGAGCGTACCTGAACGGTATCCACCCATTTGTGAACCACCATGAAGCAGAGGCATAAGTTCTTTACCTTTTTTCATATATAAGGCACCTACACCTTTAGGTCCATGGAACTTATGTGCTGAGAATGTAAGGTAGTCAACATTAAATGATTGCACATCTACAGGTGTTTTACCTATAGCTTGTACGGCGTCCGTGTGAAAAGGTACATTATGTTTTTCACAGATAGCACCTATCTCTTGTACCGGAAAGATAGCACCTGTTTCATTGTTCGCCCACATCACAGATACAAGGGCAGTTTTGTCAGTAATGCTCTCTTCTACACTTTGTGCATCTATGAGTCCTTCATGGTTAATAGGAAGATAAGTGACTTTACATCCCATGTTCTCTAAAAATTTTGCAGTTGCAATGACAGAAGGATGTTCCACCTCAGAGATGATAATGTGATTTTTTTTACCTGTTAAAATCTGTTCAAAATAGATACTTTTCAGTACCCAGTTATTACTCTCTGTTGCACAAGAAGTGATGATAACAGAATCCTCTCTAGGGGCATTGATACCCGCATAGATCCTTTCCATACCGGATTTGATACCAGGATGTGTATCACTTGCAAAAATATGTAATGAGTTTGGATTACCATATTTTTGTACAAAATAAGGTTCCATCTCAGCGAAGACCTGAGGGTCAACGATAGTTGTTGCATTGTTGTCTAAATAGACCTTCATTCATTTTCTCCTTTGAATAGAACAAAATCCATTCAATTTTATTTAATTTTTTATTTGTAACGATACTCATTTTAATTAAGACTATTTTAGTCCTAATTGGTTTAACGCATAATACGCTGTTATTCTTAAATTAAGATAAATTCTAAGTTAAAGAGGACAGTTTTACTCTGATTTATATTTAAAGAGAGAGTTTAAATAGGGTATGTCATAGAATGTATATGCAAGTAACAAGAGCCAAATACGGATAGTGTCCGTTTTGGTTTAAAAATTTGAAGGGGTAGGTGTGTTAATAAGGTTATAAAATTCATTTCTGGTACGTTCATCACTTTTAAAGAGACCACGCAGTGCAGAACTGACTGTCGTTGAATTGATCTTTTGCACCCCTCTCATTTCCATACACATATGGCGTGCATGAACGACTACGGCTACACCCTTAGGTTTGATCGTTTCCAAAATGGCATCTGCTATCTGTTCGGTCATCTGTTCTTGTATCTGTAAACGTCTGGCATAGACATTGACGATGCGAGGGATCTTGGAGAGACCCACTACTTTTCCGTCGGGTATGTATGCCACATGTGCACGTCCTATAATAGGAAGCATGTGATGTTCACACATAGAGTAAAACTCGATATCACGTACCAGTACCATCTCATCATTACTTGTACTGAAAAGAGCCTGGTTGAGTATCTCTTTTGGATCCTGCTCGTAACCCTCTGTAAGAAACTTCAGGGCTTTGGCTACACGCTTAGGTGTTTGAAGTAAACCTTCACGCTTAGGATCTTCTCCTAAAAGTTCAAGGACTTTGGTCACAGCTTGTTCAAATTCTTCTTCTTTATTCATCATGGTATATCCTGGCTATGTGTCATTCCCGGGCTTGTACCCCAAGGACATTTCCTCTGGGCACCTGGGAATCTACAAATTATAATTATTTAAAATTAACGGATCTCCGTATCAAGTAGGAGGATGACGGATGCATTTATTTTTCACATTGTAGCTAAAAACAATTTAACAATCTTCTCATCTACTTTTGAGATAGCGAGTTTTTGTATCTCATCTTCACTGAAATAGTCAGATTTTTCAGGATTATGCTCATAATAGACATAGACTTTGCAGAGGAGCTTAAAGTGTGTATAGGCATGGGTGACTTCACCTATATACTCAGAGGCACAGTCTGGGACCTCCACAGATTCAAATCCCCAGAGGCCATGCAGGAATTTTCCTTCTCTTTGTGTCAGTGACAGTTTATCTTCATACACACGGATAAGAATATTTTGTTCTCTGGTGGGGACCACACGTTTCTTTTTTGCAGGATATCGTGTAGGTTCTTCCTTTCCTTTACAGATGTCGCCAAGAGGACAGAGTTTGCATTTTGGATTTCTAGGCAAACAGATGGTTGCTCCTATATCCATCATCGCCTGGTTGTAGTCAAAAGGATTGGTTTTGTCTACCAGGTCGTAAGCGATCTTCCAAAGTTCTTTATCATTGGGAGTGATGAGTTGATGTAAACGGCAAAGTATACGTTTTACATTGGCTTCCATAATGGGAACAGGTTTGTTAAAGGCAAAGGCGGCGACTGCATGCGCAGTATTTTTACCTATTCCGGGAAGCTTCATGAGTTCCTCTATATCACTTGGCAGTGCCTCTATGAGTGTAGCGGTCTTATGTAAGTTTTTGGCACGATTGTAGTAGCCAAGACCTTCCCACATCTTCAATACATCATCCAGAGGTGCTTCACCTAAACTTCTAAGGGTAGGAAAACGTTCAATAAATGGAATGTAGTATCTTTCCAACACGGTTTTCACTTGTGTCTGCTGAAGCATCACCTCTGAGAGGTAGATATAATAGGTTTCATCTGTATTACGCCAGGGCAAGTCCAGTCGTCCGTTTTCTTGGTACCAGTTTTGGATGGTTTGGTGGGTTTGTCTATACATGATGGGATTATAGCATGTGTAGCTTTGTACGTGTAGAGTATGTATTATGAGCCCCCTACAATACACAGTGAAAGCGTAAAGAGGTACTAAACAGAAAGGATAGAGAGATTTTTGCAAAAAAGTGAATGATAAAAATGATACAGAAAAGCACTTTGTAAGAGAGAATTTGATGAAAGTACAGTTTATTTGATGGTTAAACACATATTAATACAATTTTCATTACCATAAGAGATACTATAGAACAATAGAAGGAAGAAGTATGAAATTAAATAAAGTGATATTGGCATTTTTGATGCTTGTTGGAGTCGCACAGGCGGATGTGCATTCAAACATGGCAGAAACAAAATTAACTGCAGAACTTTGGGGAAATGAAGGTAATCAAGGAGTCCAATTGGATTCATTGATCAAAAAGTCAGAGACAATTGGCTATTCTGTAGTGCAAGCGAACAAAGATATACAGGTACATTATCAAAACATGTTCAATGAGAAGACTTTGGAGATGATCTCTTTCTATGGTCTTGTAAATAAAGAGGCACTTAGACCACTTTTTCTTAAAAACCCGGATTTTGGTGCCTATGCTCCCTTTAACTTCTTTGGCTATAAAACACTTGATAAAGAAAAAGATGATAACACTTGGTATGGACACCTTGCTCCAGAAACGATGTTGGATATCATTGGCGAGAAAGATGCAGACACAAGGAAAGAATTTAAAGCTATGATAAATTCTTTTGATACGTTGGTAGAAAAAGAGATGAAGCCCACAAAATCAAAAAGATTTGAACATACGAAGCCATTACCGAGAAATGGATTGACAAGAATGGTGAAAAAGTTTGAGAGAACAGATGATATAGAAACATTTGTTGAAGATTTTGTCATGGACCATGACGGACGTTTCTCTAAACATAATTTTATTATTGCTGGATTCATTGATTTTAAATTTGAATATGCTGATATGGAACTGGAATTTGACAAGTATGATGCTTACTGGGTCTCTATGCTGTGTCACTTTGAATTCTCAAACTCTATCTTTAACAGAGGTATTCCTGAGGCAGGTATGTTCGCACCATGTTCAGTGTACTTCTATATTCCTAAAGGGACAAATGAACTTCACGTAGGATACGCATCTGTGGACAATTGGATCAATGCACTTAACTTTAAAGACCAAAAACGTATCGATTATATGAGAGCGATCGATGCAGAAGTGGTTGAAACCTTTAAAGAGATGGGCTTTGAAGTTGTAACACTCGGTAAAGACTAATCAAGCAAGATAGATTAAAAAACTAAAAAGGGACACATAGATGAAATTGATAAAAATAGTATTGGTATTTTTATTGGCGTTGGCAACTGCACAGGCTGAAAGTACTAAACTGGATATAAATGCACCTGCACCTGAAGTGCTTAGTACCTATTATGCAGCCAAAGCACAAGATGCCAAGAAAGTGCAATCAAAATTAAAAGCCAATGGTTTTTCTATTTTGGCTGTGACTGCACCGATCAAAGGTTCTATTGTTATTACAGTGACAAATAAAGAATTAAAAAATACAAACTCTTGGCTAGCAACACTGAATATACTTGTCAATGAAAAAGAAGTACGTGTACAAAACCCATCATACTTTGGTGCAGCATATCTTCAGGACACGTTTAAATATGGCCAGTTCTCTGGGACACTGAAGTCTCTTCAAAAAGCACTGGGTGACCTTTATACGGTAGAAGATGAGTTTAAACTTTCAAAACTTCCTAAATATCAGTTTATGATGGGTATGGCCCATGTAGAAGATACGATCGAAGTAGCTGAAGGTGAAGATTTGGAAACAAAACTCAAAGACAATAAATATGTAGCGTATAGTCTTAAACTTCCTAATGGATCAACGCTTGTTGGACATAACTTAAGAAGCAGAACAAATAAGTTTCTTGTTAAGATCGATGCAGTGCATAATGCACACATCCTGCCGTACAGAAGCATCATCAAAGAGGGTAAGGCAGTGATGTTGGATCCTAAATACTATTTGGCGGTTTCTCTGCCTCTTCTAAGTATGGGAGAGTTTATGAAAATAGCCTCTGCTCCAGGTAATATAGAAAAAGATATCAAAAGAGCCTATAAATAGTATGACTTTTTAGCTCCCCAGAGTTACTCTGGAGAGCTTTGCTAACAACCCCTTTCCCACCTATCATTTTAACGCTTATTGGTATTTCAACATTATTTAGATAAAATCACATCATTATATATAAAGGATTGTAGTGAAAGTTACAGTAAACAAAGTAGACGACGCAAATATTATCGTAAGCGGTACTATAGAAAACAGTGCTGTTGAAGAGAACATTAACAAGATGGCTGTTCAAGCCGGTAAAGAGATGAAAGTAGATGGATTCAGAAAAGGTAAAGTACCTGCACACGTAGTGAAAAAACTACATGGTGACAAGCTTGCACAGGATGCTGAAGGTGAAGTACTCAGAGAGCTTATTGATGCGGGTATGAAAGAAGCCGGTATCAATCCTGCAGATATGATCGGTCAGCCTACCTTTAAAAAGTATGAAAAAACTGACTCTGGTATTGACGTTGAAGTTGAGATCTCTACAAGACCGGTATTTGAAGCAGAAGGTCACATGGATGTACTTCCTGCCTTTGAAAGACCAACGGCATCAGAAAAAGCAGTTGAAGAGAAACTTAACGAAATCGCAGCGCAACAGTCACCTTATGAAAAGATCAAAAGAAAACGTATGGTAAGAGACGGTGACATGGTAGTGATCGACTTTGAAGGTTTTGTTGACGGTGTAGCATTTGACGGTGGTAAAGCTGAGAAATTCAGTCTTAAGATCGGTTCTGGACAATTCATCCCAGGCTTTGAAGAGCAGATCATCGGTATGAAGTATGATGAAGAGAAAACAGTTACAGTGACTTTCCCGGAAGAATATCAGTCATCTGATCTTGCAGGCAAAGAAGCAGAATTCAAAGTAAAACTTCACGAAATTCAAGAGCAGGTACCTGCAGAGCTTAACGATGAGCTAGCAAAAAAACTTCTTCAAGGTGAAGAAAATGCAACACTTGAAATGTTGACGGACAGAGTAAAAACTCAGATCGAATCAACAGAAATTTCAAAACTTTATAATGAAGACCTCAAACCGAAATTGGTTGAAGCATTGGTTGAAAAATTTGACTTTGCATTGCCAAACAATATTGTTGAGCAAGAGATCGATGCAAAGATCAATGCAAAAGCAAGAGAAATGAGTGAAGAAGAGCTTAATTCTTTCAAAGATAATCCTGAGAAAGTTGAAGCACTTCGTGAAGAAGTAAGAGCAGATGCAGTAGCATCTGTGAAAGCGACATTTATCGTAGATGCACTGGCGAAAAAAGAAGATGTATCTGTAGATGATCAAGAAGTATCACAAGCCATTTACTACGAAGCGATGATGAGTGGTCAAAATCCACAAGAAGTGATCAAATACTACCAGGAAAACAATCTTCTTCCAGCTGTAAAGATGGGTATGATCGAAGATAAACTCTTTGGTAAGATGTTAGGTTTAGATAAATAAAACAGGCAAACAAATAGCAACGCAAGTTGTTATTTGTTCTGTTAACCTATAGAGTGTATAGTTGAGTGGATAAAAAAATCTATTTAACTATATACTATTAAAGGCAGAAAATGAGTTATATTCCATACGTTGTAGAACAGACCGGTAGAGGTGAAAGATCTTACGATATCTATTCACGGTTACTTAAAGACCGTATCATTATGCTAAGTGGTGAAGTCAATGATCAAGTGGCTTCCACTGTGGTGGCACAACTTCTTTTTCTTGAAGCACAGGATCCGGATAAAGATATTTATTTTTACATTAATTCTCCGGGAGGTGTGATCACTTCTGGACTTTCAATGTTCGATACGATGAACTATATCAAACCGGACATTGTAACGATCTGTATAGGTCAAGCAGCATCTATGGGTGCTTTCTTGCTCTCTTCTGGGACAAAAGGTAAGCGTTATGCTCTGCCACATGCACGTATTATGATCCACCAGCCTTCAGGTGGTGCACAGGGACAGTCAACAGATATCCAGATACAAGCACAAGAGATACAAAGACTTAAAGATACACTCAACGAGATCCTGGCAGAACAAACAGGTAAAACAGCCAAACGTATTGAAAAAGATACAGAGAGAGATAACTTTATGTCAGCTAGAGAAGCATTGGAATACGGGCTTATAGACAAAGTACTCACAAAAAGTTTTATATAATAGAGACGGTGTATGGTTAGAGAAATAGTAGTATACCCGGACAAAAGGCTCAAACTTATCTCAAAAGAGGTAGAGTCTTTTAATGGTACATTGCATGATCTTCTTGATGACATGTATGATACGATGCGTGCTCGTAACGGTGTAGGTCTTGCAGCCATTCAAGTCGGTGTTGATATACGAGCACTGATCATAAACATTCCTTTAGAGGGTGCAGACGGAGAACATGACCAGCCTAAAGAAAACACGCTAGAGATGATCAACCCTGTGATCCTTGAAAAAGATGGTTCAGAAAAATTTCAAGAAGGATGCCTCTCGGTTCCAGGTATCTATGAAGAAGTTGAGCGTGCAAAACATGTTAAGGTAGAGTATCTTGACAGAGATGGAAACAAGCATATGATAGAAGATGATGACTTTCTTGCTATTGCCATACAACATGAGATAGATCATTTGGATGGAAAAGTATTCATTGAAAAACTCTCTTATATGAAGAGAAAGAAATTCGAAAAAGAGTGGAAACGAAGACTCAAAGAGGCATAAGCAGTAATCTTGAACTTTGAATTTTTCGGAGTACTTAACGTACGCCTGTAAAATTCAAAGCACAACCTTACAACTTCTGACGCTTTTTGAAAGCATTTCCAGTTTTTTGGAAAATGCTTCATTTAAAAATTATTATTTATACCCCTTGCAGGATCATTGCATCAGCGACACGTTTAAATCCTAAGATATTTGCAGCAGAGATAAGATCCATATCGAGGTTATGTTCATCGCATGTTTCTTTGAGGTCACTGTAGATATTTGACATAATGTCTTGCAGTTTTTTATCTACTTTTTCAAAGGAAAAGTAATTGAGTGAACTGTTTTGGCTCATCTCTAACACAGAGATAGCAACGCCTCCGGCATTGGCAGCTTTGGCCGGGGCAAAAAGAATGTTGTTCTCTATAAAAAGATTGATAGCTTCAGGTGTTGTAGGCATATTTGCACCTTCTGCAACGATCTTCACATCATTGTCTATGAGCAATTTTGCAGAGCTTTCACCTAATTCATTTTGTGTGGCACAGGGAAATGCTGCAAAACAAGGGATGTCCCATACAAAACTGCACCCCTCAGCATAGCTTTCTCTTTTCACATAAATGGCTTTCTTTCTTTCCAGTGCATAATATTCCAGTGAAGCCCTTCTTTCTAGCTTTATCTTTTTTAAAAGTTCAAGATCTATACCATTACTGTCATGGATAGCACCTTTGGAATCTGAACAAGTGACAGGAATGGCACCGATCTCATACAGTTTTTCTATCGCATGGATCGCAACATTGCCGCTGCCGCTGATAGTACAGATCTTACCTTTGAGTGTCTCTCCCATATCCTCTAAGAAGGTTTGTGTGAAATATATAAGCCCATATCCTGTTGCTTCGGTACGTCCTAAACTTCCACCTAGAGAAAGGGGTTTGGAGGTAATGATACTGTCATAAGAGTTGGTGAGCTGTTTGTATTTTCCAAAAAGATATCCCACTTCTCTTGCTCCTACACCTATATCTCCACCCAGGATATCGATATCTGCACCTATACTGTTGTAAAAAGCAGACATAAAAGCTTGACAGAATTTCATGATCTCTTTATCGCTTTTACCTTTAGGATCAAAATCAGCTCCACCCTTTGCACCTCCAATATGAAGTCCGGTGATCGCATTTTTAAAGATCTGTTCAAAAGCAAGGAATTTCAAGATATCAGGATTGACCGAAGGATGAAAACGTACACCGCCTTTGTAGGGGCCTAAAGCATTGTTAAATTGAATTCTGTACCCGTTATTGACATGGATAATATTGTCATCATCCATCCATTCTATTTTAAAGTGAATCGCTCTGTTGGGAACCATAATACGGTCTATGATATTTTGATGCAGATATTCAGGATGTTTTTTTATCAGTGGTTGTATCGTATCGAGCACTTCTCTAAGTGCTTGAAAAAAAATGATGTCACCTTTACAGTTACTTTTTTCGGCACGCGTCATCGCTTGCTCAATATACTCCATGTCATTCCTTTGTATGTATGTAAATGAAATTATATTACAATTTGACATATTTTTAACCTTTATCTCAAATATAGTGCATCATGGGAGTATGAATGCAAAAACGGATAGTGGTACCCCACCCAAAAAGCAAGAAATACAAGGCAAACAAAAAGCTAAAAAAGAGGCTATCGTAAATAGATTGACTTGTGCGACACTTGAGGGTGTGAATGCACAGGTTATAGAAGTGGAAGCCACATTTACAAAAGGACTTCCGGGATTTACGGTTGTAGGTTTGGCCAGCAGTGACATTCAAGAAGCAAAAGAGAGAACAAAGTCTGCACTGCTTACCAATGATTTTGTTTTTCCTCCGCTGAAGATTACGATCAATTTGAGTCCTTCGGATCTGAAGAAGTCAGGGACACACTTGGATCTGGCCATGGCATTGCTCATTGCCATGCATAAAACGGTAGTAGAGGAGGAAGGACTTTTTGTCTTTGGAGAACTTGGATTGGATGGAAAGGTGAAAACAAGTTCCATGCTTTTCCCGTTGGTCTTATCTCTTAAGGAACAGGGGTTGATCAAACGGGCTATTGTGCCTAAAGAGTCCATTCCCTATTTGAGCCATATCTCTGGGGTGGATTTTATCGCTGTAGATTCACTCAATGAGGCGATAGAGATATTGAAGAGCAAGAACTTCAAAGCCAATGTACAGGCATTTTCTTACAAATCCGAAAGTTTTACACTCAAAGAGACATCTTATTATTACGAACGAAAATATGAGAGTGATTTTTCTGATGTCAAAGGGCAGTCTATAGCCAAAAGAGCTTCGCTCATTGCAGCAGCCGGAATGCATAATTTATTGATGGAAGGAAATCCGGGATGCGGAAAGAGTATGATAGCCAAACGCATCAAAGATATCTTGCCTCCACTCTTTGAAGAAGAGATACTTTCCATAGCCAAACATCAGTTTTTAGATGGCGTGACACCAAGTTTTTCAGCCTTGCGTCCGATAAGATCTCCCCATCACACAGCTACCTCTGCATCTATTTTCGGCGGAGGCTCATCCGTAGCCAAGATAGGAGAGGTGGCACTAGCACATAAAGGGATACTCTTCTTTGATGAACTTCCCCACTTTTCCAAAGCAGTCCTTGAAGCCCTTAGGGAGCCACTGCAAGACAAAAAAGTACATATAGCAAGGGTCAATGCCAAGATCGAGTATGAAGCAGATATTATGTTCGTAGCAGCGCAAAACCCTTGTCCCTGCGGCAATCTTCTTTCCAAGAGTAAATCTTGCAGATGCAGTGAAGTAGAGATAAAGCGTTACCAGAACAAACTCTCTGACCCTTTTTTAGACCGTATAGACCTTTTTGTTGTGATGCAGGAAGTAGATAGTCAGGATAAAGGAGACATCAGCTCTGCTCAGATGCACCATGAGGTACTTCAAGCATTTAAAGCACAAAAACATAGAGGACAGTTCAGGCTCAATGGAAAGTTGACAGAAGAGGAGATAGAGATCTATTGTCTTCTAGAGAGCCATGCAAGTCAGATTCTAGAAAATGCCATCAGCAAATTTGGACTTTCGCATAGAAGTATCGCATCGGTGAAAAAAATAGCCAGGACTATTGCTGATCTGAATACGCACACGTTGATAGAAAGATCAGATATATTAGAGGCGCTCAGTTATAGAAGAAGGAGATAGATAAGGATCGATCTGTTCAGTATTAGAATACTGAACAAACCGCTTTAGTAATGATAAATCCACCAATCACCAACCATGCGAACATTGCTGATGCCGTATAGACAGGTGCGAGTCCAAGTCCTTTGAACTTCGCAAAACGTGTTCCCATACCTAGAGCAGTCATTGCCATAGTAAGCAGGAAAGTATCGATCTCGTTGATAAAGCCTACGATATCTGCAGGCACAAGGTGAAGTGAGTTGAAACCTGCCACACCGATAAAGTAAACTGCAAACCAAGGAATCACAAGTTTCACTTTTTCACCTGCACCACCCTCTTTTTTAGCAGTGTAGCTTAGGTAGATACCAAGAATGATCAGCATTGGAGCGATCATAATGACTCTTGTCATCTTAACGATCACTGCCGCATCAGCCATTTCTTTAGGTGAACCAGGTACGGAAGCAGGTACAGCAACCACTTGCGCAACTTCGTGAATAGTACCACCAACGTAGATACCAAACTCTTTAGCTGTCATATGAAGGAATCCAGCTGCAGGTTCAATGATCGCCGTGTAAAGTACCGGGTAGAGGAACATTGAGATCGTACCGAAAAGTACAACCATCGATACCGCAATGGCAGCTTTATACTCTTCAGACTTCAGTACAGGCTCAGTCGCAAGTACCGCTGCCGCACCACAGACCGATGCTCCTGAAGCAGTCAGGATCGAAGTATCTTTCTCCATACCGAAGATTTTGTGTCCTAACCATGTACCGAGGATAAAGGTAGAAGCCAGCATGATAAGTGAAACAAGGAATCCTGCCATACCTACATCGATGATCTCTT